>Ga0315534_1000755_pt1 | contig 22672 bp, 19 predicted proteins | sample SalMarSW160240MG_FD_203094 | JGI IMG/M metagenome (GOLD analysis project Ga0315534, IMG submission 203094) | Salt marsh sediment microbial communities from the Plum Island Ecosystem LTER, Massachusetts, United States - Salt Marsh Sediment SW1602-40 ...
CAAATCGTGGTTGACCCGCGGCGTACCGCCATCGCTTCTAAGGCAGACATCCACCTGCAGCCGCGGCCCGGCACCGACGGCGTCCTGGCGTTGGGGATGATGCACGTAATATTCCAGGAGAATCTCCATGATAGAAAATTCCTGGAAAAATGGACGGTGGGCTATGAAGACCTGGTACAGATGGTAACGGCCTACAGCCCGGAATGGGTCGAAAATATTACAGGCGTACCCGCCGAAAAAATCAGGAAAGCCGCCAGGCTGTACGCTACTGAAAAACCCTCTAAGCTCCACCTGAGCGCTAACAGCACCACCCACCACACCAATGGCGTCCAGAACCACCGCGCCATTATCCTGCTGGCGGCTATTACCGGTAATATCGATATCGCCGGGGGCAACCGGCCCGAGGTTCAAACCGAGACAAAAATTAACGATATCACCCTCCACGAACGGGTCGCTGATATGCCGCCGGGAGTAGGCGCACAACGATTCCCTATCTGGACGGAACGCTACTGCGAAATGCAGTCCAACACCATCGCCGACCAGATTGAAAGCGGTCAACCCTATCCTCTCAAAGCGCTCTTCTCCGCCGGACTCGACCTCCAGTTTTTCGCCAATACGCCCCGCTTTGTTGATAACCTCAATAAGCTGGACTTTATCTCCGTCACCGAGTATTTCCAGACACCCGGCACGCGTTATGCCGATATCATCCTGCCGATAGCCTCCTGGCTGGAACGCCCCATCCTCCTCACCGATTACCGGGGCGTTACGAAATTAATACAACCCGCCATCGAACCAATCGGTGAAAGCCGTACCGAATGGCAGATTTACTCGGAACTGGCCGAAAGACTGGGCTTAGGCGATATTTTCTGGCACGGCGATTTTGAAAAGTGCGTCGATCATATCCTGGAGCCTTTGAAGGTAACCTATCAGGACCTGCTGCAAAAGCCGGAGGGCGTGCCTTTATCTTTCGTATCACTGCCGGAAAAATCCTACGAGAAAGAGGGATTCCAGACTCCATCCGGCAAGGTGGAAATAGCTTCCTCGGTACTGGCCGAACACGGATTCGACGCTCTCCCGGTCTACAGGGAACCGCCAGAAAGTCCCCTGAGTCGCCCCGACCTGGCTAAAGATTATCCGCTGGTACTCACCTCAGGAGCCCGGGTGATGGCCTATACGCATTCGCAGTTCCGCAACCTGAAACCGCTCCGTAAGCTCATGCCGGACCCGCTGGCGGATATCCACCCGGCGGACGCGTCTGATAGGGGCATTCAGTCCGGGGATACCGTCAGGATAAGCTCCCCGCGCGGCACCATCGAGATGAAAGCCAATGTCACCGATACCATTAAACAAGGTGTCGTTTCCATACCGCATCACTGGCCGGATGGCGCCAACGCCAATGTACTCGTTGACGACCGCGGACTCGATCCCATTTCGGGATTCCTGCCCTGCAAATCGCTGCTCTGCCAGGTCGGCAAAGGATAGGAGTTATGCCCGATAAATCCCTGCTTAAAACGTTAACCGAAGCCGGCGCCGGCCCCCGCCGTCGCCTGGCCGACGCCATCAAGCAGGGTAAAGTTACGGTGAACGGTGAACCGGTGGAAAGCTTCAACCATCCCGTAAATCCCGAAAAAGATACCGTCCGCCTCAACGGCCGGAAGGTCAATCTCCAGCCGACCGGCACCGTCTGCCTGGCGCTGCATAAGCCGAAAGGAATTATATCCACGACACGTGACGAAAGAGGACGGCGAACGGTAATCGATTTATTACCGGAGAAGTACCGGAATCTGCGACTATATCCCGCCGGGCGTCTGGATGAGGACAGCACCGGGTTGTTGTTGCTGACCAACGACGGCGACCTTACCTACCGCCTGACCCACCCGAAATTCGAGCATGAGAAAGAATACCTCGTCCATATCAAAGGCAGCCTTTCCGCATCTGATAAACAAAAGCTGGAGCAAGGCATACGACTGGAAGACGGCGTGACCAGTCCGGCGGTAGTAAAGGTCGTTTCCGCCGACCCGCCGTTTAACTACAGCATCACCATCCATGAGGGAAGAAAGCGGCAGGTGCGCCGCATGTTCGAGAGAATCAGACATCCCGTCATCGATTTAAAACGGGTACGTATTGGCGGAATAACGCTGGGTAATCTTAAAGAGGGAAGGGTGAGAAAACTCAGTCCTGCGGAAATCGACGCGTTTTCAGTCACCTGATTTTCAAATCCGTTGAATGTCTGTTATACTAAAATAACTCAAATTTTATCAGGTATTCCGGTGATTGTTCCGTCATCATGAAGCCGATATTCGAACAGGTTACAGGCGAAGGCAGACTCATCCTGACAGAGATAGAATCCAAGCGATTACTCGGGCAGGCCGGGATAAACTGCATCAATACCGAGCTGGCGACATCGGAAACCGAAGCTGTTACCCTGAGTCAAAAACTGGGATTCCCCGTGGCCCTCAAGATAGCTTCCCCTGATATTATCCACAAGAACGACGGCGGCGGGGTTTACTTGGGACTGGGCACGACGGATGAAGTCACCACAGCTTACCGAAAAATCCTTGAAAATGCCGGACAAAATAACCCGGAAGCCCGGGTAGACGGCGTTTCCGTGCAAAAGATGGCCCCGCCCGGAGTGGCGGTAATCATCGGCATGTCCAAAGATGCCCAGTTCGGCCCGGTAATCATGTTCGGCCTGGGCGGCTTGCTGGTGGAAATCATCGAGGATATTGCCCTGAGAGTATCGCCAATCACCCGGAAAGACGCTACGGACATGATACATGAAATAAAAGGCTACCAGCTCCTGGCGGGACATCGCGGCCAGACCCCCGTGGATATCACCGCCCTCGAAGAAATGCTGTTGGCGGTTTCCGATTTCGTGGAAGAGAATCCCATCGTTAAAGAAATAGACCTTAATCCGGTCATTGCCGGTAGTAACGGCGCCGTGGCGGTAGACGCTACGGTGATACTCGAAGCAAACGCGTTAGAAAAGAGATAGATGATGAACCTGAACCAGATTCTGGAAAACAGTGCCAAAAAATACGGCGACAAGACAGCTATCCTCATGGGCGAACGTCAAGTATCTTTCAGAGAACTGGACGAGATCTCCAACAAAGTTGCCCACGCCCTGATGAAAATGGGTGTAGAAAAAGGAGACCGCGTGGCGACCCTCCAGGCCAGTAATCCGGAATTCGTTACCATCTTCTTTGGCATCCTGAAATGCGGGGCCATCGCCGTCCCGCTGGATTCCCGGTACGTCCCTGATGAACTGGAGATCCTATTCGGCGACTGCCAACCCAAAGTGCTGGTGGCCGACAATCCCCCGCTTGAGTCGCTGGTACCGGAGTTACCCCGCTTTAAATCCATCAAACATATCATCACCTTCTCTCCCGATCTTGCCGAGCAGTTTAAGCTTTACGATAAAATCATCGCCGAAAACCCGTCAACGCCGGTGGATGTACCGGTGGGACCGGGAGATATCGCCGTCATTTCATACACCGGCGGGCCTACCCTGAATCCCCACGGCGTCGCCCTGTCTCACTACAGCGTTGCCACCGAGGCTATCAGCTCCGGTGATGTCCTCAACCAGACCGCCGACGATATCCTGGTAGCCTTCGCGCTACCGATGTATCACCAGTTCGGCCTGACATCCGTCCTCATCGCTTCTATCGTCCGGGGTAGTAAAGTGGTGGTGGTACCGGGAACCGGCCGTTCCATCAACAGCTTCATGGAAACCGTGGAAAGGGAAAAAGCCACCATTTACATGGGGGTTCCCTATATTTACGCCCTGATGATTAACGTCGCCCGGAGAGAGGGTGTGAAGTACGATTTAAGCTCACTGCGGGTGTGCTACAGCGGCGGCGCGCCCCTGCCGGTGGAGATAATCCAGCTTTTCAGGCAATATTTCAACCTCAACCTCCTGGATATCTGGGGACAGACCGAAACAGTATCTCACGCCACCGCCTCGCCCATCGACGGCTCGGGGCCAATCGGGGCTTCCGGCCAGGCTCTGCCGTGCTGGGAGATGAAAATTTTCGATGAAAACGATAATGAATTACCCCCTAATGCAGAGGGTGAGATAGTGATGGGCGGCCCGTTGATGACCGGTTTCTACAACCAACCCGAGGCCACCGCCAGAGTCATGAGAAACGGCTGGTTGCATACCGGCGATATCGGCTGGATCGATGAGGAGGGGAACCTGTTTATCACCGCCCGGAAAAGGATAATGCTGATTCTCAAGGGACAGAATATCTTCCCGGAGGACATCGAGGAAGTACTCAATAAACACCCGAAAACCGCCGAGTCCAGGGTCGTCGGCGTTATCGATATCCTGCGGGGGGAAACAGTGAAAGCCCTGATACGACTTAAACCCGGCGAGTCCGCCACGGAACACGAAATCCGCCAGTTTTGCCAGGGGCGTATGGCCGATTACAAACTCCCCCGGGAAGTTGAATTCGTAGAAAATGTCCCGGAGGCAACTCCAAATTGGAAACGCCCGAAAAGTCAGAAAACTTCCGAGCTTACCCCAGGAGGATAAAGCTGGAGTTCCAGAGGATAATAGCGCCGTAGAATACCACGCAGCCCCAGGTAACAAACGTCGCCAGTTTCGGGAAACGCCTGTAGACATCCCATAGTATGAATGCGCACAATAACGCTCCCGCTACCTTAAGAACGATAAAAGCATTCTCGCCAACTAGACTCTGCAATAATGGATTACCCTCACGGGCCATATCTCCATTAATGAGAAAACGTGTTAATAATCCATCCAGGACAACAAATATAACCAGTATACCCAGCAGATATTTCATAATAATTTCGCCAGATGGCGAATGCCCGGTGCTCCTTTCATATCTTCAATAATCAAGAATTTCTAAACCATCAAGTTCAACGCCGACGGTATTATCCGGAAACGCGCCGGTAAAATCCCCAGCAGTTCACCGTCGGCCTGTAGACTTAGCGACTGCTCGGAAGGTATCTCCACCTCTCTGGCCCTCATCATAGTTACCTTGGGATGAGACGCATGGGTGCCTTTATAGATACTCGGTAAAGAACGGATAAGGTCGACTTTACCGATATCCCCGATAATCATGAGGTCGAGTAATCCGTCCGACGGATCGGCATCCGGGGCGGCAAACATACCGCCGCCGGCGTACCGGCCGTTGCTGGCAATCACCGCACAGACCTTCTTCATACTTTCCTCGCCGTCGATAATCATGTTTATCTCGCGGTTACGATACGACACCAGCGTCGTAAACACCCCCAACAGGTAGGACAGGGTGCTGCCCAGAGCTTTAAAACTCCGGGTGGTCCGCCGCACTATCTCCGCATCGAACCCCATCCCGGCGAAATTCACAAATACACGCTCCGTCTTTTTGCCGTTATTAGAATATTCGATAGCCCCGAGGTCGACAGTACGCTTTTTCGGCTCGGACAGCCGCCGGCAGGCTTCTTCAAACCGGCGGGGAATACCAATTGTCCGGGCGTAGTCGCTACCCGTACCGGTACAGACTATCCCCAGATTAACGTCTTTGGTACTGCCGACCGCATACATACCGTTGACAATCTCATGTATGGTGCCGTCGCCGCCGATGGATATTATCGTCTCGTACCCTTTGTTAGCCGCGTCTTTAGCCAGTTCAATCGCATGACCGGGGGCTTCGGTCTCATCATGTTCAAAACGCAGTCCCTGTCCCCGGAACAGGTCTTTGATACGTGGCCATTCCCGGGCGGTCCTGCCGGCACCCGCTACCGGGTTAACGATTATCCTGGCATAAGACAAGTTCTAAAATCCCCCTGATTCATGTAATTACAGCAAGTCCTCCCAAATTATATTATCAAGGTAAGAATATCAGTTAAAAACAATGGTATTTTGGTATGAATCAACGTATGAATTATAATAATTTAACTCCATTCACTGGTTTTAGGCCAGACCCGGGCCACCTCCTTCGACAGGAGACGGTGTTCCTCCTTTTTGAGCTCCGGGTCTTTCTTAAAAATAGCTATGGCTTCTTTACGGGCCAGTTCCAGCAACGCCACATCGGAAATCCGCGCCATGCGGAGGTCGGGCAGACCGCTTTGACGGGTCCCGAAAAACTCGCCCGGTCCCCTTAATCTCAGGTCTTCTTCAGCCAGCTGGAAACCGTCCCGGGTGTTCTCTATTATGTCAAGTCTTTCCCGGCCTATCTCCGATGGATTTTCGGCCAGCAAGATACAATAGCTGGGGGCTTCCCCACGGCCTACCCTACCCCGGAACTGGTGTAGCTGCGACAGCCCGAACCGTTCGGCGCTTTCTACCATCATCACGGTGGCGTTGGGAATATCGATGCCTACCTCTATCACCGGCGTCGATACCAGTATATCAAGCTCCCTGGCACGGAAGCTATCCATTACCCGGTCTTTCTCCTTCCCGGACAACCGACCGTGCAGTAATCCCAGTCTTAACTCTCGAAACACCTCTTGAGAAAGACGCTCGTGTTCCGCCACGGCGGCCTGGGCGACAATGGCTTCGGATTCCTCAATCAACGGGCAAATCACGAACGCCTGGTAGCCTTCACCCACCTGCTTTCTCACGAAAGCATAGGCGCTTTCCAGTTGCTCGGGTTTGAGCCACCGCGTCCGGATGGTCTGCCGGCCCGGCGGCAGTTCGTCAATCACCGAAAGGTCGAGGTCGCCGTAAAGAGTCAGGGCTAACGTGCGGGGTATGGGTGTAGCCGTCATCACCAGCATATGGGGATTAAATCCCTTGCCGCGCAGCGCCGAACGCTGTTCGACGCCGAAGCGGTGCTGTTCATCAACAACCACCAGGCCCAGTCGGGCGAAGTCCACGCCTTTCTGCACCAGGGCATGGGTTCCGATAATAATATCTATCTCTCCGGCGGCAATCATAGCCTGCAACCGGCGTTTCTCCGCCGGTTTGATATCCCCGATAAGCATGGCTACCATAAGCTGTCGCGACAGCAGGCCGGTATAGCGGCGCAGGTAGCCTTCTCCTTCCTGGTTGCCCACGCGCGACAGAAGCTCGTTAATAGTAGCAAAGTGCTGTTCGGCCAGGATTTCGGTGGGCGCCATGAAGGCCCCCTGGTGGTCGTTGGCTGCCGCGACCAGCAAAGCCGCCGTGGCTACCACCGTTTTCCCGCTGCCGACGTCGCCTTGCAACAACCGACTCATCGGCTGCGGTTTCTCCAGGTCGGCCAGGATTTCCCCGAGAGTTTTATCCTGGGCGGTGGTCAGTGTGAACGAAAGCGAATTGATAAACGTGTCCAGTGACTGGCAGGGTATGGTAAAGGGACTGCCCGGCCGGCTTTCCTGCCAGTCCCGCTTTTTACTCATCACACCAAGCTGCAGCACAAACAGCTCATCGAAAGCCAGCCTTCTCCTAGCTTTATCCTTGACAGCCTCATCCTCCGGGTAGTGTGCCTGGCTTATCGCCTGCGGTAATTCTAATAATCCCAGTTTATCTCTCAACTCACCTGGTAAAAAATCCTCTACCTGCCCGGCCCACAAGTCGACGAATTCTTTCATGATTTTCCTGACCTGGCGGGGGCGTAATCCCTGCGTCAGCGAATACACCGGCACCAGGCGCGCCGTGTGCACAAAATCGGCGCCTTCTACCAGTTCCCATTCCGGCGACTGAAAGACATGGCGTCCCCGGAAAAGACTGACCTTCCCGCTGAGGATTATCCTCGTATTGGTGGTGAGTTTCCGGGCCAGGTAGGGCTGGTTGAACCAGATAACCCGGATATTTCCCGTCTCGTCCCCGACGATAGCTTCGGTGCTGCGCCGGCCGCCGGGACGAGTTATCTGCGCCTGCCAAACGTTGGCGATGATGGTCTGTTCCTCTCCCTCGATGAGCTCGGAGATAGATTTCAGCCGACTGTAGTCCAGGTGGCGGTGGGGGAAGAAGTAAAGCAGGTCTCGTACCGTGTTCACCCCCATCTTCCCGAATTTCCCGGCCAGGGCGGTACTGATGCCTTTAACGGCGGTTACCGGTAAGTCGAGTCCTTTAGGGCTTTCGGCAGCAGGAGTCTTCTTTGGTTTGGGGGTGCTTTGGGTCGGTTTTTTAGTTTTAGGTTTTAATTTTGATGTTTGGGATACCGGTTTTGGATTCTCAATCTCTTCGAGTAAAACGAGGACGCTCTCCATCCACTCCTGCCGCTGGGCCACGGCCATCGCCCCGTAGTCCCGTCCGATGAGCTGGCGGAAACGCCGCAGGGTTTTGGGATCGGTAATCGACGCCACCGCCTGTTCCGACCAGTTCCCAAGAAACTTGTTCAGTCCACCGAAAACAGCCGTATTATCGTATCCTTTGCTCTTTTCCAGCTCGAAAATCTTGCGTAAAGGTTCAGCATTCATTGTCTGACAGTCCTGGCCACATTATAAGATATCCGGGACATACAATGAAAATGAGTAGAAAGGTTTGAGAGATAGACCGGGCAACCGCAAGTAACTACTTATCGCCGAGTACGGACACCAGTATCAGACCAGGGCCGGTATGGGTGCCGATAACCGGCGTGGTGCGCGTACGGTAGATTCTCTCCTCGGGAAAGATAGCGCCTAGACGCTTTACCAGATTGTCGACGTCTTCCGGGCAGGCGGCGCCTTCCACAGCCAGTCCTTCAATATGAGAATAGCCTGCGGCAAAATCGTAAAGGCGGTCTATCGCCTTCGAGCGCGAATGGGCTCTCCCGGCCGGTTCGACCAGTCCTTCTTTAAGAGTAACGAGAGGGTTTATCTTCAGCACCGATCCCAGTAAAGCTTGGGCTTTCCCGATACGTCCTCCCCTCTGGAGAAATTCGAGGGTATCGAAAGCAGCCCGCATCTGAGAGCGGGGAAGATTGGTACGAACTATTTCCATAGTTTCATCCAGAGTGGATCCATCCCGGGCCGCCCGGGCTGCCTTGATAACAACCAGTCCCTGCTGCATGACCGCAGACATGGAATCAACTACTTCAATACGGCAATTACCCTCCACCAGGGCGGCGCTCTGTAAAGCGGCGTTATAAAGACCGCTGAGTTTAGAGCTGAGCATAACAACCAGAATCTCGTCCGTCTCTTCGGCGAGTTTGGCATAAGTACGGGCTAATAAATCCAGCGAGGGCACCGCGGTAGTGGGCATGACCTTGCTGTTTACCAGCTTCTCGTAGAACTGGTCAGTAGTAATGTCAATGCCGTCCCGGTATATATCTTCCCCAAAACGAAGCAACACGGGAATAACGGAAATCCCCAGGTCGGCGACAACCCCGGACGGTATATCGGCTACGCTATCAGTTACAATTTTAACAGGCATGATAAATAGAGTAAACTTAATATATATATCGTTTTATCTATCGCCCAGCACCGCCACGCCGATCACCCGCGGGCCGACGTTGGTGCCGATAACCGGGCTTACCTTGGAGCGGTAGACGGGCACATCCGGGAATACGCCTGTAATTCTCTCCAACAAGGCGTCGGCTTCATCGGGGGTGGTGGCGTCTTCCACGGCCAGTCCTTCTATGCTTGTATAGCCGCAAACAAAGTCGTACAAGTTCTGCATCGCTTTACTGCGGGAACGCTCCTGGCCGAAGGGAAAGACCTCGCCGTCTTTGATGCCGAGAATAGGATTGATTTTCAACATCGTACCCAACAGCGCCCTGGCTTTACCGATGCGTCCGCCCCGCTTCAGATACTCCAGGGTATCGAAAGCGATACGCATACCGATTCTCGAGATATTTTTTTCGGTAAGCCGGATCAACTCATCGAGTCTCATGCCGTCGTTAGCGGCTTTGGCGGCGGCGATTGCCAGCAGTCCTTCGCCCATCATGGCCCACTGCGATGGGATAATTTCAATACGGCATTTCTTCTGCACTGATTCCACCGCTTTCAACGCCGATTCACCGGTAGCGCTGAGCTCCCGGGATATGGTGATTACCAGGATTTCATCGGATTCTTCGGCCAGCTTTTCGTAAATCTCAATGAAAGCCTGGAGGGGCGGGGTGGAAGTGGTCGGTAGGGTTTCGCACTCTTCCAACTTGCGGTAAAAGTCCTCGGTGGTCAGGTCGACGCCGTCACGGTAAATCTCGTTGGCGAAAACAACGTTCAGCGGAACGACGGTGATCCCCAGTTGCTCCGCCACCGAAGGTGAGATATCAGAGACACTATCCGTAACGATTTTTACCACCATGATATTACTCTGCGGTTAAATACGATATCGCCAGGGCATTAGGACCGGCATAGGTACCGATAACCGGACTGATTACCGACCGATGGATATCATCTCGGGGATAGATAGAACTGAAACGTTCCACCATTTTATCGGCGTCAGCCGGCGTGGTAGCATGTTCCACGGCCAGCGATTCCAGCTTGCCGGCATTGGCTACTACGCCGAAAAGGTGATCGAAACCGCCGCTCAGTGAACGCACCCTGGTCAACGGAGACATCTCACCGTCTTTAACGGTCAGGATGGGTTTCACGGAAAGCATCGAGCCGAGCAGTCCCTGCGCTTTACCGATACGCCCGCCCTTGGCCAGGTATTTTAGGGTATCGAAGTAAGCGATAAGGTGCGACCGGGATACGGCTTTTTTCGTGTGTTCGGTAGCATTATCCAGGTTAGCTCCGTTTTTAACGGCGTTTAAGGCCGACATTACTATCAGCCCCTCTCCCATGGCCACCGTTAAAGAATCGACGACGTTTATCTTGCATTTTGCCTGAATCATATCCCTGGCCTGGGTAGCCGATTGATAAGTGCCGCTGAGTTTGCTGGAAACAACTATCACCAGGATTTCATCGGTCTCCTTGGCGAGTTCTTCGTACACGGTGATGAAATCATGCGGAGTTGGCTGGGTAGTCGAAGGTAAGATATCTTCGTACACCAGCCGGCGATAGAACTCCTCGCTGGTTATGTCCACACGATCCTTGAATATCTCGTCTCCAAAGCGTACATACAGGGGCACTACGGTTATTCCCAACTCTCCGGCCAGGTCACTGGTAATATCGGATAGGGTATCAGTCACTATTTTTACTGTCATTGCCATCTACCGCCTTTCTACTCAACGGATATGATATAGCTATAGTACGGCTGACCGCCGCGAACTACTTCGACCTGTAAATTGGGGTATTTCTCGGTGATTCCGGCGCTGATTTCCTCAGCTTCAGCCGCTTCTATATCTTCACCGTGATAGATGGTGATGACCTCGGCCTTTTCCATGCCCAGTTCAGCCAGAATCTTATGTAGAACATCGGCATCGCTGGTGCCGGCAGCCACAAGATCACCATCGAGGATTCCGATGGGTTGTTTACGCTTTATCTTTAGTCCATTGACCTTGGTAGAACGAACCGCCCGGGTTATTTCAATGGATTTTACCGCGGTAATAGCGTGCTCCATGATATGGGCATTCGTCATAAAGTCCGCTTCATAGTCAAACGACAGGAGGGCTACTACTCCCTGCGGTATTGTCTTGCTGGATACTACCTGTACCTGCTTTTGAGTCAGCGATTGCACCTGCTCCGCAGCCAGGATGATGTTTTTATTGTTGGGTAATAGTATTATTTTATCGGAAGGAGCCGATTCTACCGCCTGGAGTATATCTTTGGTGCTAGGATTCATCGTTTGCCCGCCGGTAATTACGGCGGTGGCTCCCAGACTGGCAAAAACATCTTTGAGTCCGTCTCCGGCGGCAACCGTGATAACAGCCGTATCGGCGGTGGGTATTCTCTCTTTCTGCATTTCCATAAAGTCCTGGTGCTGTTCATCCATATTTCGGATGCTTACCTGGTGCACCGTACCCAGCTTGGTAGCCCAACGTACGATATTGCCGGGGTCCAGCGTATGAATGTGGATTCTTACCGCCGATTCATCACCGACAACGATCAGAGACTCGCCTTTACGCACGAGCCTCTTCTTCATAACCTCGGTATCCAGCTTCTCTCCCTTGAGCATAAACTCGGTACAATAACCGTAGGGAACCTCATCGACCACGGTGGTCGGCGTTGCCGGCATCATATGGGGTAATTCACTGACGATTATCTGGGGCTTACGCAGGCGCATCAGTTCCACCTCACCCCGGAGATAGCGGAGGGCGCCTTCAAGAATCGTGTAAATACCCTGACCGCCGGCATCAACAACCCCAGCCTCCCGCAATACCTTAAGAAGCGTGGGGGTATTGGCCACAGAATTACGGGCGGCTTCAACGGTAGCTTCCATGACGGCAATAACATCTTCCTCGCCGTTCTCTACCTCGTTTTTAGCCGCTGCGGCAGCGTCGTGCATAACCGTCAGCATAGTGCCCTCAACCGGATTGCTGACGCCTTTATAAGCCATAGCCGCCGCCTGCTCCAGTGCCCGAGCCAGTTCAGCGCTGGTAAACGATTCTTTACCTTCCAGTCCCTGAGCCAGACCCCGCCATACCTGCGAAAGGATAACCCCGCTATTACCACGGGCACCCATGAGGGCACCTTTGGCCATGGCACCGGCAACCCCGGCAGTGCTGTGGTCCGGAGCCCTGAAAGCTTCCTCCATGGTAGAACGCATGGTTAGCATCATATTTGTTCCCGTATCACCATCCGGTACCGGGAAAACGTTAAGTGCATCTATTTCGGCGGAGCTTTTCTCCAGCCATGATGTTGCCGCCGCAAACATATCCCTCAGTTCCTGTCCGGCAACAGTTTTCATCTGGCTCATTTTTCCATCCTTATCGGATTTCCGGAGAAATCCGCTTAAAAATCAAATATCATAATCCTTGATAATCTTAATTCACTATGTTACTATTATTCACGGGATATTGCAATAGTATCACATTCGAAGTTCAAGGAGAATCAGCATTGAAATGCGATCTGTGCGGCAAAACGCCGCTTTTCGGTCATAACGTCAGCCACTCCAAGCGCCGGACCAACCGGAGCTGGACTCCCAATATACATCCGGCTACCATTACTATTAACGGACAAAAGAAGCGCCTGAACCTGTGCACCCGGTGCCTGCGTACCCAGCACAAAGTTAACTAAACTACTCCACCGCCGCTTTCGTTATAAAATCCTCTCCTATTCGTGTTTTTCCATACCGTATAGCGTTTATCAGGACGGGCGCCAGCAGCGTGTTGATTCCGGTAGCATTAATCAGAATCCCACCCTGTAAAAGGGCGGGATTAAGGAATTATCTTATCTATAATCCATAACGTGACTAGGTAATCGACTTCCTGGCTGAGGCCAATGCCTTGGTCACCTGGTTCGGGGCAGTACCTCCGGTAATATCCCGGGCTGCCAGTGATGATTTTATCGTTATGGAACTTACGTCTTTATCGAACAACGGTGAAAACTGCTTGTATTCGTTGGTTTTCAACTGCTCGAAGGATTTACCTTTCTCCTCGGCGTAATTAACCAGTCGGGCGACGATTTCATGAGCCGAACGGAACGGCTCTCCTTTTTTCACCAGGTAATCGGCCAGGTCGGTGGCCAGTATGTATCCCAGTTTGACCGACCGGCTGATATTTTCATTCTTTATTTTCATCGTCTTCAGCATACCGGTGAACACTTCCAGGGTAGAAGATAAGATATCAACAATATCGAACAGCCCCTGCTTATCTTCCTGCATGTCCCGGTTATAGGTAAGGGGTAAAGCTTTCATAGTTGTCAGTAAAGCCATCAGGTTGCCGTAGACCCGCCCGGTCTTACCGCGGGCTAACTCGGCGACATCGGGATTTTTCTTCTGCGGCATGATACTGCTGCTGGTAGCGTATGCTCCGTCGATTTCGATAAACCCGAATTCGGCGGAAGACCAGATTACCATCTCTTCCGCCAGGCGTGAAAGGTGCATCATACAGATACTGGCAGTAGCTTCAAATTCCAGTATAAAATCGCGGTCGGAGACAGCGTCAAGGCTATTCTGGCTAATCTGGCTAAAACCCAGTTCCCGGGCCAGAAATTCGCGGTCGATTTTATACCCTACACCAGCTACAGCGCCGCTGCCCAGCGGCATGATGTCAGTTCGTTTCAGGCAATCCCAGAGACGGGCGGTATCACGCAGTATCATCTCGAAATAGGCCAGAAAGTGGTGCGCCAGCAGAACCGGTTGGGCGGCCTGTAAATGGGTATACCCCGGCATAACTACATCCTTATTTGCTTCAGCCAGGTCGATAATCGCCAGCTGGAATGCCTTCAAACGGGTAACTAACTCATTGATAGCGTCCTTGAGATACAGCCTCATATCCAGCGATATCTGGTCGTTACGCGAACGGGCGGTATGCAGCTTGCCGCCGATTTCCCCTATTTTCTCGATGAGACGTGCCTCAATAACCATGTGGATATCTTCCAGTTCCGGTTTAAAGGCAAGTTTGCCTTTGTCTATTTCTTCACGGATAGACGCCAGCCCCCAAGTTATCGACTCCGCGTCCTGGTCGGAAATAATGCCCTGTTTAGCCAGCATATTGGCATGCGCAATGCTACCGGCAATATCATGTTTATAAAGACGCTGGTCATAGGGAAGCGAAACCGTATAAGTTACCACCGATTTATCGGCCGGTTTTTTTACTCTACTGCGTATATTAGCCATTTTCATTCTCCTCGGGTTCTTGGGGACTCATGATACTGAGTGGTCCTTCTTTTTCGCCCAGCAACTGGATTTGCGCCTGGGTTCTGACGGACAGTCCCCAGAGGTCGATAAACCCTTTAGCAGAATCCTGGTCAAACTGGTCACCCTTATCATAAGTGGCCAGACCGATATTGTAAAGCGACTTCGGTGCTTTCCTGCCCACGGTTATCGAGTGACCCTTATATAGTTTCACCCGGACTACCCCGGTAACGTATCTTTGCGAACTGCGTATGTAAGCTGAAAGGTCCTGGTTTAACTGGCTGAACCAGAGGCCGTTATAAATGAGGTCGGAATACTCGGCGGCTACCTTTTCCTTGAAGCGTATCTGCTCCTTGGAGAGCGTCATCATCTCCAGTGCCTGGTGGGCCTGGATCAATACCATCGCGGCGGGTGCCTCGTATATTTCCCGTGATTTAATGCCCACCACCCGGTTCTCGATATGGTCAATCCTGCCAACGCCATGCTGCCCGGCAACTTCATTGAGGCGCTGAATTAACTTCAGGCCATCCATTTCTTCGCTGTCAATAGCTACCGGGATACCCTTTTCGAATCCGATTTCCACATACTGCGGTTTATCGGGAGCCTTGTCCGGCGATACCGTCCAGGTAAATACGTCATCCGGCGGTTCCGCCCAGGGGTCTTCCAGGATACCGCATTCGATTGCCCGGCCCCACAAGCTTTCATCGATGGAATAAGGACTCGATGCGGAAATAGGGATGGGAATGCCGTGTTTACGGGCATAGTCGATGGTCTCGTCGCGGGTCATTCGCCATTCACGGGCCGGCGCCAGGATTTTTATGTCCGGAGCCAGCGCTTTGATACTGACTTCAAACCTGACCTGGTCATTCCCCTTGCCGGTGCAGCCGTGCACGATAGCGGTTGCCCCTTCTTCGACGGCGGTATCCACCAGTAATTTCGCCATCAGCGGCCGGGACAGGGCGGTAGCCAGCGGGTATTGCCCCTCGTAAAGGGCGTTAGCCTGCAAGGCCGGAAACAGGAAATGCTTTACCAGCAATTCTTTACCATCGATTACCAGTGCCTTGATAGCCCCGATGTCCAGGGCTTTCTGCCGGACGGTTGAAAAGTCTTTTTCATTGCCTACGTCTATATTAACGGCAATAACATCTAGTTTGTATTCTTCCCGGAGCCACTTGATGGCTACCGAGGTATCCAATCCGCCGCTGTAGGCTAGTACCACTTTATCTGCCAACTACTGCCTCCGTAAAGGGTTGTTCCCGATTATTCTTCCTTAACAAATTGTGTAACGATAAATTCTACCATTTTAGTATACACCCCGGGGTATTCCCAGGAATAGTGATGGCCCGGTGCCCTCAGCCAGCTTAATATATCGCCCGGTTCATCCTTCTCTGAGGATAAACCCAGCCAGCTTTTAACGCTGGTCCATACAATGACCGGGATATTACCGCCGCTGAAAGTATCCAGAGTACTGCCGTTAGTGTTCATCAGCAACGTTCTCTCGGAAACATCAGATGTATGCCAGAAGGGCGTACCCGTCTGTATACTATACACCTGTTCGTTGTCGTGTAAAAGTTTCATAGTCATATCGGTAATAACCGTACCGGTACTTTCACCGGCGACGATTATTTTTGTTTCCGGCAGATGGCCGGACAGAAATTTCAACCTCACCGCCAGGTCTTCGGCCTTGTTGGGAAAATGCCGGGCGGCTTCTACAAATTCACGTACGCAACCGCGTACTCCGCTGCCGGTGCGGCGATAATTCATCATTACTGAATTATATCCCAGTTTCTCCAGTTCCGATTTAATACCATCCAGGATACTTGACCATCCCGGGGTTTCCTGCGTTAAATTCCATCCCCAGCCTCCGGAGTTGAAGACAATGACAACATCGCTTTCCCTGGCTTCCATATACATCGCTACCAATTCGTCGGCGAAATTCGTTATCTTTTTCTGATTATTTCCAACGATATCTCTGGCAAATGCGACGGCATTATCAATAATCGACTTCGGAACGTCGGAAGTGTCATAGGTGGACAAACCGGGTTCATGTATTCCTATTTCTTTTGCCATACCAACCTCGGTGTAGAATAAAAAAAGTGTTACAAGAACCACCAGGGATAAAACCACCAGGGTGGCGGTTACCCCGATACGAAGGATTATTTTGAACATCAGTGTCTCTTTTACTTCATTCCGGCAAATACTATATTACAAAATCGGACAATACCTTATCAAGAATACTCACGGCATTATCAACATCACCATTGCTGATAATCAGGGGCGGTATCATGCGGATCGTATTTGGCTTGAGCCGGTTTATCAGCAAGCCGTTTTGCAGACAGGACATCAAGACATCCTGCGCGATTTCACGGTCGAATTCCACCGCCACCAGCAGTCCGCGTCCGCGTACCTCGGTTATAAAGGAATATTTCGATTGTAAATCCCGTAGCTTATCCATGAGATAACCGCTTACGCTGGTCACCCGGGCAGGAAAATCATTATCGATTATATACTTTAAAGTAGCGTAAGCCGTGGCACTGGTAACCGGATTACCGCCGAACGTAGCGTTATGATCGCCGGGAACGAATACCGCGGCATTTTCTTTAGCCAGCACCGCCCCGATAGGTATACCGCTGCCCATTCCCTTGGCCAGCGACATTATATCCGGCTCAACACCGTACAGCTGATAGCCGAAGAGAGGGCCCAGGCGGCAGATACCCGTCTGGACTTCATCCAGTATCATCAAAATGCCCTTTTCATCACACCAGGCCCGAACCTTCTGGAGAAAATCATCATCGGCTATGTTTACGCCGCCCTCGGCCTGCAGCGGCTCCAACATCACGGCACAGGTCTTCTCCGTGGTGGCAGCCTTGATGGCCTCGATATCATTATTGGCGACATTGATAAAACCTACCGGCAGCGGGGTGTAGGGAGTATGCATGGCCGGCTGGCCGCTGGCCGCCGTCATCGCTAAAGAACGACCGTGGAAGGAACCCGTCGTGGTGATTACCTCGAAAGCCCCGTTTAGTTTCAGGTGTCCGTAACGCCGCGCCAGTTTGACGGCGCCTTCGTTGGCTTCCAGTCCGCTGTTGCAGATAAAGACGCGGTCGCAACAGCTGTTCTCCACCAGCAGTTGCGCCAGCTGCACCTGCGGCACGGTGAAATACCACAGCGAAGTCTGAATCAGCGTGCGCGCCTGCTCGGCCATAGCATCCACGACCACCGGATGGCAATGCCCCAGGCTGTTGACGGCTAGCCCGCCGACACAGTCCAGGTATTCTTTCCCAGTATCGTCCCAGACCTTCATGCCCTCTCCCTTTACCAGCGTTACCGGTATGCGGTTATTAGTCTGCATGTAATATTTCTTTTCAAGTTCCTGCCAGTCAATCATGTTGTTTATTATCTACCTCTCCCCCTGTATCCCCCTCTCCAATCAAGGAGAGGGGGGAGGTTTTATTAAAGAGGGTCTGCGCCCCTCAATCTCCCCGTTTATTCTGTAATCGTCGTGCCGCTGCCTTCCCCGGCAAACTCCTGCATCAGGGCATGCGGCTGTCTCCCGTCTATTATACGGGCTACGGCACCGGCGTTCAAAGCCGTGAGGCAGGCATTTAGTTTAGGAATCATGCCCCCTGTTATTACCCCGGACGTCACCAACTTCCCGGCTTTCTCGGGAGTGAGTTGCCGTATCACGTTACCCGACGCGTCGAGAATACCGGTCACGTTGGTGAGAAAAACCAGCTTTTCCGCTTTTATCGCCGCCGCCAGGTCGCCGGCGGTGGGGTCGGCATTGATATTGAGTATCTGTGAAGCGCCGGCCGGCCGGTCTACCGCGTACAGACTCATCGGTGATACCACCGGGATAAAAACTGCTTTGAGCAATATCTCAAGGATTTCAGGATTGATTTCGGCGGCCATGCCGACATAGCCCATCTCCCGGTTCTTGATTTTACCCTTGATGAGAGAGCCGTCGATACCGCTGATACCGACGGCTTTACCACCCAGGTTGTTGATAGCGGCGACTATCTCTTTATTCACCAGTCCGGCCAAAACGGCCACGGCAATTTCCAGCGCCGGACCGTCGGTTACCCTTTCCCCGCGGACGAACTGCGTTTCGATTCCCTGCCGCTTCAGCCATTCGGTGACGGTATTCCCGCCGCCGTGCACGATGACGAGTGACTTGCCCTGCTTTTGCAGGCTGACAATATCTTCGACCGTGGTATCGCGACTGCTCAGCGTGGAACCACCTATTTTAATAACAGTAATGCATTCCATTTTTCCCCTACTCAGGTTGTATAATCGCTATTTATGGTGACATATTCCTCGGAAAGATCGCAACCCCAGGCGGTAGCTTCGCCACTACCTATATTAAGGTTTACCGTAATCGATACTTCCGGACCGTTCATCCGCCGGACTACCTTTTCCTCATTAAAAGGAACCGGCGTCCCTCCCTTGAACAGGCAGGTTCCGGCAATACTCATTTCCATCTTGCCGTTATCGAGTTCTATACCGCTCCGTCCTACCGCCGCGACGACTCTCCCCCAGTTGGGGTCGCTGCCGTGCACCGCCGCTTTCACCAGCGACGAGGTAATAATGGCACGGGCAGCCTGCCGCGCCTCGGCAGTGTTCGCCGCGCCGCTTACTTTCACCTCGATGAGCCGGGTTGCCCCTTCGCCGTCACGGGCGATTTCCCGTGTTAAATATATACATACATCACTTAACGCCTGCCGGAATAATGCGGCCTGCGGACTCCCGGAATCAATCTTTTCCCCACCGGCTTTTCCGTTGGCCATTATCAGCACGGTATCATTGGTGCTGTTATCGCCGTCAATGGAGAGCATGTTAAACGTGTTCTCCACCGTTTCCCGCAACACTTTATCGAGGAAATCGGCGCTAACATCAGCGTCAGTAGTAAGAAAACACAGCATGGTCGCCAGGTCGGGATGTATCATCCCCGAACCCTTGGCCATCCCCCCGATGATGAAGTCACCGGCCTTCACCGCCGCCTCTTTAGGCACCGTATCGGTGGTCATGATTGCCTGGGCCAGGTCGTGGCCGCCGTTGGTAGAAAGGACTATTTTCTCGATGCCTTCAGCGATGCGTTCCATGGGCAGATAGGTACCAATAACCCCCGTACTGGTAACGAGCATTTCTCCAGGTTCTATCCCGAGACGCCGCGCCGCCATTTCGGCCATCTTAACAGCATCAGCCATACCCTTTTCACCGGTGCAGGCATTGGCATGACCGCTGTTCATCACCACGGCGGTAGCCGTATTCTTTATCAGTTTCTCCCGGCAGAGAATTACCGGAGCCGCTTGTACTTTATTACGGGTGAAAACGGCCGCGGCGTTACAAAGCGAATCTGAAAAAAGTATCCCCAGGTCTAGGCGACCCGGGTTGACGTATTTGATACCGGCGCTTATCGCGCCGGCCAGAAATCCCCGGGGCGATGTTACGCCTCCCCCGGGAATAAAATCCACGCTGATTTTCATTTATAAACTATATCATACAGGAGTGATTCCTATCAATTATCCTTGTAAAATTGAGTCATGGTTGAAATACGTCATAACCCGATGATAAACTCAAACTATGAAAATCGTACGTTTCAATGCTGATAATAAAACCCGGTACGGGATACTGGAGGGAGAGGATATCCATGCGCTGAGCGGGACTCCCTACCGCCGGATAGCCAGAACCGGTCTTTCCTATAAGGTAGACAACGTGAGATTACTGGCTCCCTGCAAACCCTCAAAAGTGGTGGCTCTGGGCGTGAATTACCGTTCCCACGGCGAAGAGATGAGCTCCCGTATCCCGGAGGAACCGCTTATTTTCATCAAGCCGTCCACTTCGGTCATCGGGCCAGAGGCCGATATCGTCTACCCCCTTTCGTCACAGCGAGTGGACTACGAAGGTGAGTTGGGAGTTGTTATCGGACGTCGTACCCGCTACGTCTCTCCGGAAGATTCTCACCTCTATATTTTCGGCTATACCTGTATCAATGATGTTACCGCTCGTGACCTCCAGGCCCGGGACAAGCAATGGACACGCGGTAAGGGATTCGATACCTTCTGCCCTATCGGACCCTGTATCGAGACGGAATTAAATCACGGCAACCTGATACTGGAAACCCGGCTTAACGGTAAGAGAAAGCAGTATACCAGCACCACCGACCTCGTTTTCCCGGTTGAAAAACTGGTCAGCTTCATTTCCCAGGTAATGACCCTGCTCCCCGGCGATGTCATCGCTACCGGCACCACCGCCGGCGTCGGCCCCATGCAGCCGGACGATATAGTAGAGGTGGAGATAGAGGGCATCGGCATTCTGAAGAACTACGTGGTAAGGGCATAAGATAATAGATTTATTAGAAGGAGAACTATGGAACTGAAAGCAACCTATTTCGATAAGCCCGGCGGCGAGGAAAACACCAATAAGACACTGGCAATTGCCAAACAGCGGGCCGATGAACTGGGTATTAAGACTATCGTGGTGGCTTCTACCGTCGGCGGCACGGCCGTTATAGCCGTCGATGTTTTTACAGGCTGCAAGGTGATTATAGTCACCCATACCGATGGCTTCCACGAGCCGAACACCCAGGAACTTACCGCTGAAAACCGGGAAATCATCGAAAGCAAGGGCGGCATTATTCTCACCACCACCCACGCTTTCGGCGGTGTCCACCGTGCCCTAAGTCGCGGCGACGGACCGCCGGCTCCTGGCCTGGCCATGGGTGATGTTATCGCCATGACACTGCGGACGTTCGGGCAGGGGATGAAAGTGGTCCTGGAAACAGCCGCCATGGCCGCCGACGCCGGACTGGTACGTGTCGACGAGGACGTGATAGCACTCGGTGGTACCGGACGCGGCGCTGATACAGCCGTGGTATTACAGCCTAATTATGTGCATCGCTTCTTCGATACCAGGGTAAAAGAAATACTCTGTAAGCCACACTTTTAAGGACAGATTATGCACCATACCCTTAAACTCTATAGTAAAAACCGGACACTCACCCTACGATTTTATATGTTCTTCGCGGCCTGGACCAGGATTCCTTTAATCGGACGGCTGGTAAGGCGGGTGATGGATGCTTACGCTGATAATATGCACCGGGCGTTTCTGCTCCGGCCGGAGGAAGCTCAGGAACTTGTTGAGATTGCCGGGGGTTTAGCGGCAGGACCCTGCGACTGCCGAAAAGTGTTTAGAAACTGCGATAATCCCACCGACAACGAGATACTCCTGGGACCGACGCAACACATTTTAATGGAAGCCATGCCGGGTGAATCGCGGGAAATAACCTGTGAAGAAGCCGGGCAGATACTCCGAGATAGTCACGAACGCGGTCTAATCCATACCATTATCAAGTGCCGCGGTGACTTTTACGCTATCTGCAACTGCTGTTCCTGCTGCTGCGTGCCACTGCGCCTCAGTAAGCAATACGGAATAGGCAAGGTCCTGGTAAGACACAACGATATCGTCAGGGAATTCCGGGAATATCAGTTGTCCTATGACAACGGGGAAGGATCTTAGTCCAGAAATCCCCTGACGACCTGAGAAAACTCGCTGATTTCGTCCCGGTGGACGTTATGTCCGCGTTTTTCAAAGATTTTCAGCTGGCAATCGGGAATAGCCCCGGCGGCTACATAGGCCTGCCGTACCGGGACGATGCCGTCCCTGGCTCCCCAGACGAGAAGCGTCGGGGCGACGACTTCGGAAAAACGGCTAGCCAGCACCAGCGTTTGTTCCTTGAAAGTTGTAACACTGCTACCGATGATGATACTGGCCGGTGAAAACGGTATGACTAGTTCAACACTTTTCAGCAGCTTCTTAACTATCCATTTAATGCCCTGGAAAGCCGCCATTGTTATAGCCCCGACAGTGCTGAGTAGTACCGGCAGTGAAAGGATTCTTACCCAGAAAGCTATCTCTTTTCCCAGACAAAGACTGCTGACCAGCACCAGTTTCCTGATCCGATCCGGGAACTGCAGAGCGTAATTCAACGCCACACCCCCACCCAGGGAATGTCCCACCAGGTAGAACTCTTCCAGTCCCAGGTTATCGGAAAAATCGTCGATGAATTCCGTGAGTTCCGGTATGTAATAATTACCGTCCAGCGCCTGACTGCCGCCGTAGCCGGGCAGGTCCGGAGCA
>Ga0315534_1000756_pt1 | contig 22665 bp, 25 predicted proteins | sample SalMarSW160240MG_FD_203094 | JGI IMG/M metagenome (GOLD analysis project Ga0315534, IMG submission 203094) | Salt marsh sediment microbial communities from the Plum Island Ecosystem LTER, Massachusetts, United States - Salt Marsh Sediment SW1602-40 ...
TTGCGAGACGGTGCGCTGCACCTGCGTGAAGCCCTCACGCATCGTCGCCGCGATCTGCTGGCCGCCCTTCACGTCGGGCTTGCCGGCGTCCTTCAGCTCCGCGACGAGCTTCTTGGTCTGCTGCTGCGTCGTCGTGAGCAGCTTCCCGAGGCGCTTCTTGACGTCGGCTGCCGACTTGGGCGGCGCCTTCGCGGTCTTCGTGCTCGCCGAGCTGATCTGCGTGCCCCACGTGTCGAGCGCTCCGCAGACCGACGACGTCCACGCCTTGGGAGACGCGCCGGCTCCAGCAGCGGGGGCGGCGAGCAGGAGGGTCAGCGCCGCGACGAGGGCAGCTGCGGTGGCGAGACGACGGGGAGCAGGAGTCACGAGGGTGCACGCTAGCGAAGCCGCCCCCTCGCGATGCCACTCGCGTCGATGGCGCCGGTCGGCCGGTCCTCCGAGCGCGGTTTGACTCGGGGGTCCCCCGACACCGCAGACTGTGGCGTGCCCCGACGTCCTGCGATCCTCCTCACGTGCCTCACCGCGGCTGCGATCGCCGCAGTGCCTCTCTCGCTGGGCGCGCTCACCGCGAGCGCCGCGCAGAACGAGCCCGAGGTCGAGATCGAGTCGGTGACTCCGCCCGGCGGTCCGCCGGGGACGGAGATCGCCTACGGCCTCGCCGGCACCGACGAGGCCGGCAGCCGCGAGTGCGCGACGTCGAGTGCGTATCGCCTCGAGTTCCTCGCTCCCGACGGCACGCTCGTCGCCACCGGCGGCGAGACCGTCGCCGTCCCCGCGACCGCGCAACCGGGTGACTCGTTCATCCGCCTCGTCTGCTACGTACCCGACGCGACCGGCCGCCGAGTGATCTACGGGCTCTGCGCCGGCTTCGCCGTCACGTCCGAAGGTCAGGCCGTGCCCGACGCCAGATCGACCGTCGCGGCCGACTGTCCGCCGACTCCCAGGCTCGTCCTCGGACAGTCGGTGATCGCCGTCGAACGCGCGATGTCAGAAGCGTTCAACCCGCTGCTGTACTTCCCGCTGCCCAAGTAGACGAAGACCGGCCCAGGAACGCCCAACCGCACCGGCCCCCGGGCAGAATGACCCGATGGCCGAGCTCGGGATCCTTGCCCTCGCGTTCGTCGCCGGATCGATCCCCTTCTCGAACCTGGTCGCCCGCAGGTCTCGGGGCGTCGACCTCCGCGACACCGACTACAACTCGGTCTCGGGCAGCTCGCTCTACCGCGTCGCCGGCTTCGGGGCGCTCGTCGTCTCGGGGCTGTGCGATCTCGCCAAGGGCGCGATCGGCCCGCTCCTCGCCGGACCCGACCGGCCGGTGCTCGCCGCGCTCGCGGGTGGCGTCGCGGTCATCGGTCACAACTGGTCGCCGTTCCTGCGCGGCCTCGGGGGGCGCGGCGTCGGCCCGGCGCTCGGCTCGCTGCTCGTCAACGCGTGGCCCGGCGTCGTGCTGCTGCTCGGGGCGATGATCGCCGGCAAGGTGTTCCGCCAGACCGGCCTCGGCGGCTTCGTCGGCGAGCTCGCGCTCACGCCCGTGCTCGCGCTCACGAGCGGTGCCGCCGGCGCGCTCGCCGGTGCCGCAGTGGCGGCGCCGATGCTCGTGAAGCGCGCCGTCGGCAACTCGCGTCCGCGTGAGCCCGGCTGGCGGCCCTACGTGCAGCGGCTCCTCTACGACCGTGACCCCGAGACCCCGGCGGCGCCGTGACGGTGACTGCGCTCGTCCAGCGCCAGGGCTTCCGCAACCTCCTCATCGGCCAGGGCGTCTCGGGTCTCGGCGACTGGATGGGGACGATCGCGTTCATGGCGATCGCCCTCGAGCTCACCGGGTCGCCGCTCGCGGTGGGGGGGATCCTGACGTTGCGACTGCTCCCCGCGGCCGTCGGAGGGCCGCTGGCGGCCCGTGCCGTCAAGCACTGGGACCGGCGTCGCACGATGCTCGCGATGGACGCGGTGCGTGCGGGCGTCATCGCGGCCGTTCCGCTGTTCCAGGCGATCTGGTGGGTGTACACGTGCGCGTTCGTGCTCGAGGTGGCGAGCCTCGTCTTCCTCCCCGCGCGTGACGCGTCGATCCCCGAGCTCGTCGACACCGAAGACCTCCCGGTCGCCAACGGGCTCGTGCTCGGGTCGTCGTACGGCACGATCCCGCTCGGGGCGGGCGCGTTCGCCGCCGTCGCGGCGCTGCCCTTCGCCGACCTCTTCGATCGTCCGTTCGCACTCGTCTTCTGGATCGACGCGTTGACGTTCCTGGTGTCGTTCGCGTTCATCGCGCGACTCTCCGAGCTCGCCGCGGACGACGGCGTGGACGGCGCGGTCGAGGACGTGCGCTTCCTCGACGCGTTCCGCATCCCGCTCGTGCGGGCAGTGATGCCGGCCGCGCTCGCGGTCGCGCTCGGGCTCGGAGCGCTCTTCTCGCTGGGGATCGTCTTCGTGCGAGACGTGCTGGGCGCGTCCGACACCGAGTTCGGCGTGCTGATCGCCCTCTTCGGCGTCGGTGCGGTGCTCGGGCTCGGGGTCCTTCAGCTGCGTCGTGGCCAAGACCCGCTGGTCGAGACGCGGCTCGGCGTGGCCGCGATTGGCTGCATCGTCGCGCTGTTCAGCCTCGCGACATCGGTGTGGCTCGCCTACGCGGGTGCGGCGGCGTTCGGGGCCGCGGCTGCGTACTCGCTGTCGTCGGGGATGGGAGCGCTGCAGTCGCGGCTCGAGGGGCACCAGCGCGTGCTGGCGTTCGCGGCGTTCCACGTCGTCATCCGCATCGGGCTCAGCCTTGCTGCTGTGGGCGCCGGCCTCGCCGGGGACCTCCTCGACGACGTGACGTGGCCGTGGGTCGGTGATCTCGAGCCGTCCCGGGTGGTGCTGCTGTGCTCGGGGCTCCTCGTGGTGCTGTCGTCGGCGCTCGTCCGGCTGCGCGAGAGTCCTGGGACGGCCGGAGACCCCTGAACGGCGCTGCGGCGCCAGGAGCCCCCCTCATGAGCATCGCGATCGTCACCGACAGCGCGGCTGCCCTGCCGCCCGACCTCGCGGCGCGCGCGGGGGTCACGATCGTCCCCATGTGGCTCACCGTGCGGGGCGTCCCCGAGCCCGAGGGCCGGCGGCCGCTCCAGGAGCTCGTCACCCACGACAGCGTCTCGACGTCCGCGCCGACGCCGGGCGAGTTCGAGCACGCCATCAAGGACACGTCGCGTGCGAGCGACGGGGTGCTCGTGCTGACGATCGCCGGCTCGATGAGCGCCACCTACCAGTCCGCGGTCGTGGCCGCGCAGGCGGTCGGCGGCGCCGTGCGCGTCGTCGACACCGCGACCGCGGGAGGCGCCGAGGCACTCGTCGTGCTCGCCGCGGCCGAGGCCGCCGCGTCGGGTGCCCCGCTCGACGCGGTGGAGGCGCGCGCTCGCGAAGTCATCGAGCGCGTTCGTCTCGTCGCGACGATCTCGTCGCTCGATCATCTCGTCCGCAGCGGTCGCGTTCCGGGCATCGCCGGGTGGGCGGGCCGGCGGCTCAACATCAACCCGTTGTTCGAGTTCCGAGACGGCGCGGTGCGCCGCCTCCGGCCTGCGCTCAGCCCCGAGGCCGCACTCGATCGCATCGTCCAGATCGTCCGTCGCGACGCGCCCCCAGCTGGCGACGGGCCGAATCGTCTGCACGTCGCGGCGCTGCATGCGCTCGCTCGCCACGTTGCCGACGACCTGCTCGTGCGCATCACCGATGCCGCGGATGTCGCGACTGCGTTCGTCGGCGAGTTCGGTCCGGTGATGGTCGTGCACACCGGCCCCGGGCTCGCCGGCCTCGCGTGGTGGTGGGAGCGCCAGAGCTAGGTCGAGCTGCTACCGGCTCGGCTGGTCGATCACCCAGCCGACCGACTCGACCACCGCGCGAACCGATGGGGTCTCGAACGCGTGGCCCATGCCGTCGATCACCTCGAGACGACGCGGCTCGTTCGCGACCGCGTACAGCGAGTCGGCGTCGCTGACCGGGATGAACGGGTCGGCGGAGCCGTGCACGAGCGCCAACGGCACGTGGAGAGCGGGGACGAGCTCGATCGGTGGTGCGGGCCGGCGACCGGGTCGGGCGATGCGCACCCTGGCGTACCGCCGGGCCGCCCAGCGCCCGGGTGGAGTCTGCGTCATCAGCGCCGAGAGCACACCCCGTGCATTGCGAGGCAGCGACCAGCGCGCCGGACAGGAGACAGCGACGACGCCTGCGGTCGGGCTGCCGGCGCGCTCCGCCGCGTACCGCAGCACGCCGATCGCGCCCATCGAGGCGCCCACGAGGACGACGGGGTCGGCGCCCGCCGCATCGACCACCGCCGCGACGTCGAGCACCTCGTCGCTGCCGAGCGTCGCTTCGCCGCCCGACTCGCCGTGACCCCGTGAGTCGAACGTGAGGACCGCGTGGCCGGCCTCCGTGAGCGCGTCGGCGATCGCTACGACCCGCGGCTCCGAGCCTGACGCGGCGAAGCCGTGGGCCACGACGACGGTGCGGCCCGACGTCGATCCCGCCGGTGCCCTGCGTCGCGCCACGATGCGGACACCGTCAGCCGCCTCGAGCTCGAGGAGCGTCTCGTTCACGCCGCGACCGCGGCCAGTACCGCGTGGGCGAGGTCCTGGCGACACACGATCAGGTCGGGGAGCCACGGGTCGCGCCGGTTGTACTCGAGCGGCGAGCCGTCGATGCGCGACACGTGGAGCCCTGCTGCCGCTGCGACGACAGCGGGTGCCGCGGAGTCCCACTCGTACTGGCCGCCCGAGTGCACGTACGCGTCGACGACTCCATCGACCACCGCCATCGCCTTCGCGCCGGCGGAGCCCATGCCGACGAGCTCGGCGCCGAGCGCCCGCTCGACGCGGCGCGCGGCAGCCGGCGGCCGGGTCCGGCTCACGACCACCCGCGCGGGGCGATCTTGCGCCACCGGCGGAGCAGGCGGCGGCGCGGTCGAGAGCACCCTCTTCTGGGCGGGCAACGCCACCGCTCCGGCGGTCAGGCCCTTGCCGCGCGTCCAGAGCGCGACGTGCACGGCCCAGTCGGTGCGGCCGGCTTCGGTGAACTCGCGTGTCCCGTCGAGCGGGTCGACGATCCAGACGCGGTGCGCGTCGAGTCGGCTCGCGTCGTCGACCGACTCCTCCGACAGCACGGAGTCGCCGGGGTGGTCCTCGCGCAGGAGCTCGAGCAGCCGCCGGTTCGCGAGCACGTCGGCGGCGTCGCCGAGCGACCACCTCGACCACTCGTCGGATGCGCCCCGTTCCCGGAGCTCGAGCAGCAGCGCCCCGGCCTCGCCCGCATATCGTGCCGCGTCCTCGCCGTCACCCACGTCGGCATTCTGACCGAAGCCGGTGCGGCACCTTGTCTCGCGGCTCGCGTCGCCTTCACGCGCACCTCACACAGGCGGTGTCCCATGGTGTCGACCCCCCCCGAGACAGGAGACCATCATGCGCACGACCCTCGTGGCCCTCACCGCAGCCACCCTCGCCGTGGGCGGGCTCGCCCTCATGGCCCCGGCCGGCGCTGCCACCACACACCAGGCCGGCGACCCGTCGAGCTCGTCCGATTCCAGCTCGTCGACCGAGCCCGGTGCCTCGAGCCAGCCGAGTGACCAGGCGGTGAAGCGCCCACACCCGATCGCCCGTCGCATCGCAGCCCGGAGCGCGGCCGAGTCGATCGGGGTGCCGATCGACGAGCTGCGCGCCGCGGTCGTCGGTGGTCAGACGGTGTCCGAGTTCGCCGAGGCCCAGGGCGCGGATCCGACGGCGGTGCAAAGCGACGTCGTCGCCGGGCTGAACGAGGCGATCGACCGCGCCGTCACGAGCGGACGCGTGAGCGAAGAGCGCGCCGCGAAGGCGAGGGAGCACGTGGACGAGTTCGCGGAGAAGCTCATGACGTCGTTGCCGCGCAAGGCCCAAGCATCGACCACCTGATCCCGCCCGGTCCCGGCGTGCGTCCCTCCGGTCCGCTACCGTCCCGGCGGACCGGAGGGACCGTGCATGCCGACGCCGAACGAACCCGACGCCACCGCGCCCCTGCCGACCGGCGGCGAGCCGACGCAGGCCGTGCCCCCGGTGGCGGGCGGCGAGGCGACCATCCCCGTCCAGGGCGAGTCGTTCGGAGGTGGAGCCGGAGGTCCCGGTGGGACGGGAGAGGGCTCGGGCGAGGACGACGACAAGCGCCGCCTCTGGATGATCGCCGGTGGGATCCTGCTCCTCGGCCTGATCATCGGCATCGTCATCGCCGTGGCCGCCAGCGACGGTGGCATGGACACCAAGTCGACGACGACCTCGTCGTCGTCGACCACCACGTCGTCGTCGACCACCACGACCTTGCCGGCGACCACGACCGCGCCGCCGACGACGACGGCACCGGCCGGTCCGCAGATCAACCAGTTCACGGTGGACGACGGCTCGGTGGGCTGCCCGAGCACGACGCAGGTCACGCTGACGTGGTCGACGACGAACGCGCAGAGCGTGACGGTCAGCATCGACGACCCGAACGGGCCGTACGGCAACTATCCGGCCGGCGGCAGCCAGCCCTTCCCCTTTGCCTGCGGGGCCGGGCCCGACCCCGTCCAGCACATCTACTACCTGAAGGCGAACGGCGCCGCCGGCCAGACCACCCAGAGCCAGCTCTCGGTCACCGGGACGTTCTCGTCGACGACCAGCTCGACCGCGTGAGCCCCTGAGGCTGCTCGGGGCCCGGGGCTGCGCCTGGCGACTCCCACGCCGAGCCGGATCCCACGCCGGGTGTTACCGGCTGGTAACTTATGAGGATCACCCCGTGGGGAGCGGTCGAGTCCGGCCGTCCCGATGCACAGGAGGCCCTGATGAGCGAGTTCTCCCTCGAGCTCAACGAGGACCAGCTGCAGATCCAGAAGTGGGTCCACGACTTCGCCGAGAACGTCGTCCGACCAGCCGCCCACGAGTGGGACGAGCGCGAGGAGACGCCCTATCCGATCATCGAGGAGGCGGCGAAGGTCGGGCTCTACTCGCTCGAGTTCTTCGCCAACTGCACCGCCGACCCGGCCGGCTTGACGCTCGCGCTCGCGAGCGAGGAGCTGGCGTGGGGTGACGCCGGCATCACGCTCTCGATCCTCGGGAGCACCCTCGCGGTCAGCGGCATCCTCGCGAGCGGCACACCCGATCAGATCGGGGAGTGGCTGCCGCAGTGCTTCGGCACACCCGACAAGATCCAACTCGGTGCGTTCTGCGTGAGCGAGCCGGACGCGGGCAGCGACGTCTCGAACCTGCGCACGAACGCGGTGTACGACGAGAAGTCCGACGGGTGGGTGCTCAACGGCACGAAGGCATGGATCACCAACGGGGGCATCGCCGACGTGCACGTCGTCGTCGCCGCAGTCGACCCCGAGCTCAAGGGCCGTGGCCACGCCGCGTTCGTCGTGCCACCAGGCACGCCGGGCCTGAGCCAGGGCACGAAGTACAAGAAGCACGGCATCCGGGCTTCGCACACGGCCGAGGTCGTCCTCGACGACGTGCACGTCCCCAGCTCGTGCCTGCTCGGCGGCAAGGAGAAGCTCGACCAGCGACTCGCTCGCGCCAAGGAAGGGCAGAAGACGCGGACCCAGGCGGCGATGAGCACGTTCGAGGCGACCCGTCCGCTCGTCGGCGCGCAGGCGCTCGGCATCGCGCGTGCCGCGTACGAGTTCGCGCTCGAGTACGCCAAGGAGCGCAAGGCGTTCGGCCGGGCGATCATCGAGAACCAGGGGATCGCGTTCAAGCTCTCTGACATGCGCATGGAGATCGACGCGGCGCGGCTCCTCGTGTGGCGCGCGTGCTGGATGGCCGCGAAGAAGAAGGAGTTCACCGCCGGCGAGGGCTCCATGAGCAAGCTCAAGGCCGGCGAGGTCGCGGTGAAGGCGACCGAGGACGCGATCCAGATCCTCGGCGGCTACGGCTACACCCGGGAGTACCCCGTGGAGCGGTGGCACCGCGACTCGAAGATCTATACCATCTTCGAAGGGACCTCAGAGATCCAGCGTCTGGTCATCGCCAGAGCCATATCTGGCATGCATATTCAGTAGTTTCTGCATCGCCCCGCCGCCGCTCGGTGAGGGTCTATCCCTACTCCATCCCTACAACGGCTACGGTAGCCCGCCATGGCCACCATTCGCGAGCGAAAGCCGGGCGTCTGGGAGATCCGGTCGTTCGTCGGTCGTGACGCAAAGGGCCGGCCACGGCAGGTCAGTCGCACCGTTCACGGCGGCAAGAAGGAAGCCCAGCGGGTTGCTGCCGAGATGACCGTCCGACCGGCGACAGGCTCGTCGGCGAGAACACTTGAGGATCTGCTCTGGGAGTGGGCCGGGCTGAACGAAGCCACGTGGGCCGAGCGGACCCGGCGAGACAATCTCAGCCGCATTCGACAGATCGTCACGGACCAGATCGGGCGCATGCAGGTCGCTCGGCTGACGGTCGCGCACATCGAGCGCTGGCACGCGCGGCTTCGTGCTGCCGGGGTGGGGGCGGCAGCGATTCGCAATCGGCACGCGGTCGTCCGCGCTGCGCTCGACCAAGCAGTGCGTTGGGGCTGGCTCACGGTCAACGTCGCCACGCTTGCGAAGCTGACAATGCCGAAGCGCGCTGACCGATCCGCGATGTCAGCCGACGAAGTGCGCCGGCTCATTGAATCGGCGCTATCCCTGGACCTGGCTGCTGGAGTTGCCATGCGCCTGGCGGCCGTGTCGACAGCACGGCGATCTGAGCTCGCGGCGCTCAGATGGGACGACCTCGATGGGGAACTGCTCTTGATCGACAGTCAGATTGTCGAGGTACGCCGACCAAATGAGCCGACGCTCCTCGTTGATGAGTCAACGAAGACCGGCAACGTTCGCAAGATCGGTCTCGACGCGGAGAGCATCGAACTTGTGAAGCAACTCTTCGAGGAGCGGAGCGCCTTCGGTCCTTGGATGTTCAACATCGGAGAGCATCCACCTTCACCAGATCGGATCGGTTATTGGTTCTCGAGCGCCCGTCAGCTCTCGGGGATCGACCGACGATGGCGGCTTCATGATCTACGTCACTGGGGCGCAACGACCGGCATCGGTCTCGGTCATGACGTACGCACTGTCGCCAACCGACTTGGCCACGCGAACGCAGGGCTGACTCTCCGGACCTACGCGCATGCATTGCCGAGTGCTGATGCCGCGCTCGCTCGATCGCTGGGGAACGCGCTCCGGACCAACGCAGAGTAGAGATCAGCTAGGCCGGACGACTCGCGGACGTCGTCGGATGATGCGGATGGTCGAGCAATTGAAGGCGCCTGCGGAGGCATCCCGCGTTGATGAGACCGCGACCCGCGTCGAAGATGCGGGGATGGATGTACGACGCCGCTGAGCGAGCAACGTGGTACTCGCGGGTTCATAGAATCGTGAGCCATGACGTCCACTGGGTCTTCGGTTTCGTCCACTGTGTCCACTGGGTGCTTCTACGTCCAGGGAGAACTAGGGATGGAACTAGGGATGGTCAGGCGACGCGGACGCGCTCTCGGAGCCAGTCGGCGAGGGCGGCTTCGTCGATCTCTCCAGCCGCGACGCCGAGCATTGTGGTTTCTGCGTCGTCGACGTCGGGTGGGTCGGGGTCCCAGATGCCGTCGTTGAGGTCGAGGAAGAGGACGAGCGAGGCCCACGCGGCGCGCTTGTTGCCGTCGGGGAGGGGATGGTTCCAGGCGAGGCGGCAGGTGAGGACGGCGGCCTTGTCGATGAGATCGGGGTAGAAGTCCTCGTCGCCGAAGCCGGCACTGGGGGCGTGGAGGGCGGAGTCGGCGAGCTCGACGCGTGCTGCCTTGACGAGCACCGCGGCTTCGGTGCCCGTGACCTGCTCCGCCAGCCAGAAGTACTCGGCCAGGGAGAGGTACCGGGTCACCGGGCGAGTCGGTCCAAGAGCTCCTGGTCGCGCTCGAGGAGCTTGCGAGCGCGGGCGGTGAAGTCCTTGTCGGCCCGAACCCGCTCGATCTCGGCGGAGAGCGACTCGACGATCAACGCGTTGACGCTGGTGCCCCGGACGCGGGCAACAGCCTCGGCCTCGTCGGCCAGCTCGTCTGGGAGGCGCACAGTGGTCTGCTTTGCCATGAAAGCACGATATCGCGATATCGCGAGTGGTACAAGCCCAGAATCGAGTGCCGCGGGGGGCAGCGCTCGCTCGCCGGCTGATGCTTGGCGATGGGGTCGTTCATTCAGCTGTTGGGATGTGTTGGAGGAGGCCGATGGTGTTGCCGAATGGGTCGGTGATCCAGGCTGCCAGCGCGAATCCAATGTCGGCGATGCCGTTGGTGGTGGTGAGGCCGTCCTCGTCGAAGTCGTCGATGAGAACTCCTCGTTCCCGGAGTTCGTCGAGTTCGGCGGCGAGGTCGGTGACACGCCACATCGCTTGGGTTTGGGTGTCGGCGGTGCCAACGGTGCTCAGCGACAGAACGAGTTGGGTGCCGGCGGAGGCGACGACGAGGCGGTGCTCATCGCTCTCGACGATCGGGAGCCCAAGCTGTTGGTGGTAGAAGCGGCGGGCGACGTCGAAGTCGGTGACCAGCAGGACGGTGTCGAGGGGATGGTCGGCGAGCATTGTTCGACTCCTAGGGATTGGAGTTCGGATGGGGAGGGATGGAACGGGGATCGGTGATCAGGTCAGCGGCGACGACGGGCATGGCTGCTACCTGTTCGGTGGCCCATGGCAGTTCGAACGGTTCGGTGTGGGCGTGCAGGACGGAGGTTCGGGTATCGCAAGATCGCGAATCTCGAACGCCTCGGAGGGGTCCCAAGGAGTCGAGCGCCACTGCCCCAATCGTGTCGGCCATCGGAGACGCGCCGGTTGCCGTGACCGACGTGTGGTGACCGCCGAGCCATTGTCTGGCCTGCGCTTGGAGTCCCGGGTGGACGGTGGTGCGAGCTCGATTCCTCACGCCCCGGCGTTGCGGGGGTCTGCCGCCTGGGTCCCTCCGGCACCACCGATGATGGGTTCGACTCCCGCGAGCTGGTAGCGGAAGAACTCGCCCGTGTCCCACTGGTCGGTGCCGTATCCCCAGCCGAGTGAGCCGGCGCAGGGGATGGTGAGGCCGTCGAAGGTTGCATGTGCGGTGACGTCGCCTCCGCAGGGGTGCCATCTGAATGTGCCGGTGTTGTCGGGGTCTCCCCAGCGGTCGAACAGGGTGGCGGTGACGCGGCCCGTCTCGTCGAGTGTGTGGTGCAGCTCGAGCGGTGTGTCGTCGATCGTGCAGCGGGCGGTGATGTGGGTGTCGTCGGTGGCGCTCCAGTCGACTCCGTTGTCGGGGAGGAGGGCGGTGGGGAGCCAGAGGGCTTCGGCACCGGCGCGTGCGGCTCCGCTACGTGAGATGTCGGCGCCGTCGGCTCGCATGACCGGGATGAGGCCGAGGACCTTCCAGCGCATGGAGCCTTGACCGTCGACGTAGCGGTCGGAGCCGGTGATGATCCCGGCGGCTCGGGCGCGCCAGATGAACCCGCGCGTGGGTGTGAGGAGCTCGTGGGCGCGGAAGGGGACCCAGCGGCCGATGCGGATCGAACCGCGCATGTCCAGGCGCGCCGATCGCCACAGGGGGGAGCCGGGTGCGATGGCGGCGGTGAAGTAGCGGCGGACGGGCTCCGGGAGACCCGCGAGGTCGATGGGGTCGAAGACCCCGGGCCGGGGCGGCAGGACGATGTCGCGCTCGTCGTTCATCTCATGGCGCTCGTCGGCGTGGTGGAGTCAGGGCGTCGTGGCGGTCCGGGTGAGCACCGGTTCGATCGGGCGTGCTTCCAGAACGGAATGGCTTCAGCCGTGCGTCGAATCGGTCGATGCAGGACCGTGGGGAGGCTTCGCGACGTAGGAGAGCGTCGAGCACGTCGGTGAGACGGTTCTGGTCGAAGCGCCGCCGTCGGGCGGTGGGGGCCGCGTTCGGCCCGGCGGTCGTCCGGCACACGCGTCAGCTCACTCTGGATGGTCGCACCGGGCCGGGCTATGTCGCTCGGTCCGAGGATGTGGGCCCGGGCCGTATCGTCGTCTTGGTCGCGGCCCATGACGAAGAGCGGTACATCGGCGAGGCCCTCCAGTCTCTGGCGGCTCAGACCAGGATCGCCGAAGAGGTGATCGTCGTGGTCGACCGGTGCGTCGATCGGACGAGCGAGATCGCCACGGCTCACGGCGTTGCCGTCATCGAGACGATCAACAACGCCGACGAGAAGGCGGGGGCGCTCGACCAGGCGCTCGACCAGATCCTGCCGCGCCTGTCCGACAACGATGCCGTGTTGATGATGGACGCCGACACGTCGCTGTCCCCCGGCTTCCTCGCGGCGGCGGCGGCGCGGCTGCGTGAGCCAGAAGCGCGCAAGCGTCGTGTCGGCGGCGTCGGAGCCGTCTTCTTCGGCTATCTCCCGGTGCAGGGTCTCATCGATCACCTCCAGAACAACGAGTACATCCGATACGCCCACGAGATCGCTCGCTGGAGGGGCCGCGCCTATGTCCTGACCGGAACCGCGGCGTTGTTCTCCGTGCGGGCGCTGCGCGACGTCGAGCGGGCGCGCACGAACGGTGACATCCCGACCGGGCCCGGCATCTACGACGTCGCGGTGTTGACGGAGGACAACGAGCTGACGCTGGCGCTCAAGCACCTGGGCTACCAGTGCGTGTCGCCGAAGCTGTGTACGGTCGCCACCGAGCTCCCGTCGACTCCCGCCCGCCTGTTCTACCAACGGCTGCGCTGGCAGCGCGGCGCGCTCGAGAACCTCAGGGCGTTCGGGCTGACACGGCACACGTTCCCGTACCTCTGGCGACAGCTCTTGACGTACCTGGGGGTGATGTTCGTCCCCTTCTTCTGGACCGTGTTCATCTACACCTGGTTGTCGACCGGGGCGATGACGTTCCCGACGTTGTGGCTGGCCGTCGGCGGGTTCGTCATCCTCGAACGCACGTGGGCGGTCAAGCGAGGCGGCTGGCGATCCGTTGCGCTCTCCGCGCTGGTGCTGCCCGAGCTCGTCTACGACGTGTTCCTGCACGTCGTGTACGTCAAAGCCGCGGTCGACGCCGCCCGCGGCGCCCGCGGCGCCTGGGAGCAAGGCAAACCCGACGCCTCCGGGCGTCACGGTTGGCAGTATCGCGCGAGCACTGTCGCGTGGGTCGGCGTCTTGGGGGTCGCTCTCGCCTCGGTCGTCGGTCTCGCGTTTGCCTGCATCGCGGCCGGCGTGGCGTGGACGGTGATCGCCGTCCTCGTGCTCGCCGGCACGGCACAAGCCGCCCTGCGCCTCAGCGGGCTCAACCCGTTGGGCTTGGTCCGCGACAGTGGCGAGACCGCCAAGCGCAACACGCCAGCGGCATTCGAACCCCAGGCATTCGGAGGGTTGGACGTCTGGGGCGACCGCCCACCGATCGCATGGCACTCGACACCGCTCCCACTCCGATCACGGATCTCGTGGCGAAGGATCAAGGATCGCGTCTGAGCGAACGACGCCCGCCGTTCGTCAGCTGCACTTCGACCTGATCGCGCACAACCGCACCGTCCGCTCGCGCATCGTCGCTCCGATGGAGTCGACGCCGATCATCATGATGAACTGATCGATACGTATGCCGTCGACGATGATGACCGGCTGGGGCTGGACCGGCAATGCCAACGCCCCATCACGCGACTCGACGAACGCCATCGCGCCTCCCGAGGCGAGCAGGGATCGAGCGGCTGTGATCCCTCGCGCCATCGCTGGCCTGCAGATCCGGTGAGAGGGACGCGCGTCATCGCGCTGTCGCGCGTTGCCACTCGCATGTCCGCTCTTCGGCGACGCCGCGCCGGATCGCGATGGCGCGCTCGTTCCGGGCAGTAGCGTCTCGAACCGCGGGCAGGGGTGAGCCTCGGTGCGCGGCATCAAAGGGGGGCGATGAACGTTCGTGTTCGCGGGCTCATGCTCGCGGTGACGGCATGTGTGTGTTCCCTGGCGTTGATGGTCAGTGGTTCGAGCATTGGTGCTTCCGTAGGGAGCCCCAGCGTCGCGCCGGCGACTGGTGGTGACGGAGTGCCGGTGGTGCCCGGGTTCACGTCGTTCGATCCTGCTGTCGTCGGATACGAGCTGTCCGAGTTCGTACTCTCGGGGACGGCGAGTGCGTACGAGCCGACTGCGCCGTTCGGCACCGACGGGAAGCACGCCGTTGCCGCGACGAGCACGGCGCCGTACACGACCCGCGCTGTCGTGATGCGACCGGTCGAGCCACGGCGCTTCAACGGAACCGTCGTCGTCGAGTGGTTGAACGTCAGCGGAGGCGCCGACGCGGGCCCGGACTGGATGCTCGGACACAACGAGCTGATCCGTGAAGGCTTCGCGTGGGTCGGCGTCTCCGCGCAACGAGTGGGACTGGACGCGCTCAAGGGAGACGACCCGGCGCGCGGGGATGCAGTCCGCTACGCCAACCTGTCGCACCCGGGCGACAGCTACGCGGACGACATCTTCTCCCAGGCCGGGCAGGCGATCCGCGACGACGCGCGAACGATGCTCGGCGGGCTGAGGCCCGAGCGCCTCATCGCGATCGGCGAGTCGCAGTCCGCGATCCGGCTGGTCGGCTACATCGACGCAGTCCATCCACTGGCCGATGTCTACGACGGCTTCCTCGTGCACAGCCGGGCGGGAGGCGCGCCCATCCGCGACGACCTCGATGTGCCGGTGCTCGTGCTCCAGACGGAGACCGACGTCTCCTTCAGCAACCTGAACGCCCGGCAACCGGACACCGACATGTACCGGTTGTGGGAGGTCGCGGGCACCGCTCACTACGACCAGTACGGGCTCGCCATCCAAGCCGAAGACACCGGTGACGGTCAGGGCGCCGTCGCGGTGCTCGAGTCGATGCAGAATCCCACCAGCCAGCCGAGCGAGGACTTCGACTGCGGCGCGCCGATCAACACCGGGCCCGCGCACTTCGTGCTCGACGCGGCCATCTTCCAGGTCAACCGATGGGTGACCAAGGGCATCGAGCCGCCGGTCGCACCGCGCCTCGAGACCACCGGGGTGAGTCCTGTCGTCTTCGCCCCGGACGCCAACGGCAACGCACTCGGCGGCATCCGCACGCCGGCGGTGGATGCGCCGGTGGCCACGCTGACCGGTGAGTCGAAGGGAGGGACCTCGTGGTGCTTCCTGTTCGGCTCGACGGTGCCGTTCACACCTGACGAGATGGAAGCGCTCTACCCCGACCATCGAACGTTCGTGTCCGCCTGGGTTCGAGCGACGAAGTCCGCGCGCGCCGCAGGTTTCCTCGTCGCCGCGGACGCCAAGGAGCTCATCTCGGCCGCGATGAGATCCGACGTCGGGAGGTAGGACGAGGCGAGCCCGATGACCGGGGGTTGGTCGGCATCAGCCGCTGTCGTTCGCTCGCTCCCAGATCGGCTGCATGGTCGGAGCCATGCGGGCGAGCTCCTCGAGGTGCTTGCCGGCGAGCTCGCCGAGGCGCCGGGTGCCGAGGCCGGTGATGGCGACGCGCACGACGCGGTGGTCCTCGTGGTCCTGGCGGCGACGCACCAGGCCTGCGGCCTCCGCTCGGTCGATGAGCTCGACGACGCTGTGGTGGCGGAGGAGCAGCTCGGCCGCGAGATCACTCACGGTCGGGTCACCGGGTTCGACGCGGCCGCGGATCGCGAGGAGGAGCTGGTGCTGTGCGGGAGTGATCCCGGCGTCGACCGCCCGCTCCTCGGCCCAGTGGAGGTAGCGGCGGAGACCGGTGCGGAAGGCCAGCAGCCGCTGGTAGTCCGCGTCCGCGAGCATTGGCACAGAAATATCGTAACACGATAGAATTCTGACGTGCAGCCCGCGCTCCGACGGATCGGCTTCCTGGTGGTCCTCGCCGCTCCGATCGGACTGGCGGCCGGCGGCGCGGCATGGCTCCTGCTGCACCTGATCGGGCTGATCACGAACCTCGCGCTGTTCCACCGGTTCGGGTTCTCGCTCCCTTCGCTCGCCCACCTGGAGCCGAGCCCGTGGTTGATCGTGGCGGCACTGCTCGGCGCGCTCACGGTCAGCCTGATCGCGCGGTGGGCGCCCAACGTCCGCGGCCACGGGATCCCCGAGGCGATGGAGGCGGTGCTCACCCGCCAGAGCCGGATGCGGCCCCGCACCGCGGTGGCGAAGCCGGTGTCGGTCGCGGTTGCGATCGGAACCGGCGCACCCTTCGGCGCCGAGGGCCCGATCATCGTCACCGGCGGCGCGATCGGCTCGCTGCTCGGCCAGGTCCTCTCGATCACACCCTCGGAGCGAAAGATCCTGCTCGGGTGCGGAGCGGCCGGTGGCACCGCGGCCGTGTTCGGGACACCACTCGCCGCGGTCGTGCTCGCGATCGAGCTGCTGCTCTTCGAGTTCTCGGTGCGGGCGCTGCTGCCGCTGATCGTGTCGGCGAGCATCGCCGGCGGCATGCACGTCGCCCTCTTCGGGCCCGAGCCGCTCTTCCACGTCCCCCGGCACGCGTTCAGCGGTCTCGAACAGCTCTGGATGTTCGCGCTGCTCGGCTTGGCGTGCGGGCTGCTCGCGGTCGTGGTGTGCCGCGGGCTGTTCCTCGTCGAGGGGCTCTATCGGCGCCTGCCGTTCGGGCAGTTCTGGCACCCGCTGATCGGCGCGCTCGCCTTCGCGTCGATCGGTCTCTTCGTGCCTCGCGTCCTCGGCACCGGATACTCCACGATCGAGGCGGTGCTCTCGGATCGCCTCGCGCTCGAGACGTTGCTGGTGGTCTTCGTCGCCAAGCTCGTCGCCTGGTGGCTGGCGCTCGGGTCGGGCACGTCCGGCAGCATCCTCGCGCCCATGCTCCTGATCTCCGGCTCGTTCGGCGCCGTGCTGGGGTCGCTGTTCGACGCGATCGCGCCCGGCACCGGCGTCTCGGCGGGTGCGATCGCGCTGGTGGCGATGTCTGCAACGTTGGGCGCATCGACGGGCGCCAGCCTCACGTTCATCGTGTTCGCGTTCGAGCTCACCCGCGACTACAACGCCATCCTGCCGCTGATGCTCGCCAGCGTGCTCGCGCACCTCGTCGCGCTCTTCCTCCTCGAGCACAACCTCCTCACCGAGAAGCTCGGCCGCGGTGGCGTCAGCGTCCCGAAGCGCTACGAGCCCGACGTGCTGCGCAACACCGCCGTGCGGCAGGTGATGACGACGCCGGTCACCACGGTCGGTGTCGACACGACGATCGGCGACGCGCGCCTGCGCGTCGAGTCCGGGACGCACAGCGCGTACCCGCTCGTCGATGACGACGATCGCTGTGTGGGCATCGTGACTCGCGGCGATCTGCTGGGCGCGAACGCCGACGATGGCGAGCCCGTCAAGACGGTAGCGAGCAGCGACGTCGTGACCGTCACACCCGAAGACTCGATGCTGACCGTTCTCGAGCGCATGACGGAAGAGCGTGTCGACCACCTGCCCGTCGTCTCGGGGGAGCGCCTCGTCGGTGTCTGCACCCGTACCGACCTGCTCCGCGCCCGTGGTCGTCACCTCGGCCATGAGCGCTTCGAAGCGGGGTGGACGCCGCCATGGCTGCGCGCGATGCGACGCTCCCGCACATGATCAGAAGAGCCACCGGTAGACCACCTGGGCGACGCACGCCGGCTTGTCGACCCCGTCGATCTCGAACGTGAGGTCGAGCGTCGCCTGCACACCCCCCGGGACGTCCTCGGCACCAGCGAGCACAGCGCTCATGCGAACCGCCGTGCCCACGGGGACGGGACTGATGAAGCGCACCTTGTTGCAGCCGTAGTTCACCCCCATCGTCACCCCCTCGACGTCGACGACCTCGCTGATGAGGACCGACGCGAGTGACAGTGTCAGGTAGCCGTGCGCGATCGTGCCGCCGAACGGCCCACTCGCCGCTCGCTCGGGGTCCACGTGGATCCACTGGTGATCGCCCGTCGCGTCCGCGAAGAGGTTCACCGCCTCCTGGGTGATGTGTCGCCAGTCACTGGTGCCCAGCGTCGTGCCGACCGCGGCCTCGACGCCCGCCGCGCCCTTCAGGGTCGTTCGAGTCACATGGGCAGCGTAACGAGCAGCATCCGAACTCGAACGCCGGTCAGGGAACGGTCGAGCCCCGCTCGTCGTCGATCACAGACTGCAGGAACGCGGCGATGGCGCGGTTGGCCGAGACCCGCCACTGCATCGTCAAGCGATCGATCCCATCGCTGGTGCGGTGGCGCTGCTCGACGCCGCCGCGCACATCGCCGAACGTCGCCAGCTGCGCTCGGGCGAGCGACGACAGCTCGTCACCCCGACGCGACCGGAGCGCGAGCTTCGCCAGCAACGTCGTGCGCACCTCCCGCGGATGCGAGACGGGTTCGTCCAGCCAGCGAGCGACCCGGGTCCGGCCGGCTCGCGTCGGTGCCATCACGGTGCGATGCGGGCCGTGCACTCCTGGCTCGACCGCGCGTGTCTCCGCGAGATCTTCGTCGAGCAAGTGGTCGAGCGAGCGGTAGACGAGGGGGCGGCGAACCGTCCAGATGGCGCCGAGCTCGCTGTCGGCCGACAGCTCCCGAGCCACGGCGAACCCGTGTCGTGGCTGCTCGCACAGGAGCGCGAGCACCAACCAGTCGGTGAGCGAGAGATCCGGACTCCCCATGCCCCTGCGTCCCTCACGGCCCCTGCGCCCTCAATAGTCTCATAGTTACTATAGGGCGCGCGAAGGGAGGTGGGAATGCGGATCGCCGTGCGATGCATCGTGGTCGTCGTCGCGATCGGCGCACTCGCGTCGCCGGCCGCGGCGGCGACGCGCGACGCGAAGCCGACCGGCTCGATCACCGTCTCGGCGGCGGCGTCGCTCACGGAGGTGTTCACCGAGATCGGCGAGCGGTTCGAGAAGCAGTACGACGGCACCGATGTCACCTTCAACTTCGACGCGTCGTCCGCGCTCGTCATCCAGATCCAGGGCGGAGCTCCCGTCGACGTCTTCGCGTCCGCCGACGTGGCCAACATGAACAAGCTCGTCGACGGCGGGCAGGTGACGACCGAGCCGGTCGTGTTCGCCCGCAACAAGCTGCGGATCGCCACGAAGCCGGGCAACCCGGAGGGGATCAAGACACTCGCCGATCTCGCGGATGCGGGAACGATCGCGCTATGCGCTGCAAGCGTGCCGTGCGGGAAGTACGCCGATGCTGCGCTCGGTGAGGCGGGCGTGACCATCCCGGCCGAGCACGTCACACGAGGTCTCGACGCCGAGGCGACGCTCGCGGCCGTCTCTGCCGGCGACGCGGACGCGGCGATCGTGTACGTCACGGACACCGAGGCCGCTGGTGCCTCGGTCAAGGGCGTTGCGATCCCGAATGCCGACAACGAGGTCGCGCGCTACCCGATCGCACCGCTCGCTGACGCCGCGAGCCAAAGGACGGCGAAGGCATTCGCCGGGTTCGTCACGTCGGCCGCGGGCCAGAAGGTCCTGAAGAAGTACGGGTTCCTTGCCCCCTGAGTCGTTGCCCGCGCCACGGCGTCGTGCGCGCCGACGACCCCCACCGTTCGTGGTGGTCGCCGCAGTCGTCGCGGTTGCCTTCTTCGTCATCCCGCTTCTCGGGCTGCTCCAGCGCACGCCGTGGTCGACACTCTGGGCCGACCTGACGACTCCCGAGGCGCGCGACGCGCTGCGTCTCTCGCTGGTGTGCTCGGTTTCGGCCACGGTGCTCGCGACGGTGTTCGGCGTCCCACTCGCCTGGGTGCTCGCGCGAGTCGACTTCCCTGGCCGCGCGCTCGTGCGCGCGCTCGTGCTGCTCCCGATGGTCGTGCCGCCGGTCGTCGGCGGCGTCGCGTTGCTCTACGCGTTCGGGCGCTCGGGACTCGTCGGCGAGCTGCTCTACGACTGGTTCGGCCTCCAGCTCACGTTCAGCACCGCGGGCGCCGTGCTGGCCGAGACGTTCGTCGCGATGCCGTTCCTGGTGCTGACGGTGGAGGCGGGCCTTCGAACGATGGACACGCGGTACGAAGACGCCGCCGCGACCCTCGGCGCCAACCGGTGGACGACGTTCAGGCGCGTCACCCTGCCGTTCCTGATGCCGTCGCTCGTCGCGGGTGCCGCCCTTGCCTGGGCCCGCGCTCTGGGGGAGTTCGGCGCGACGATCACCTTCGCCGGCAACATCCAGGGGCGCACACAGACGATGCCGCTGGCCGTGTACCTGGCACTCCAGAGCCAACCCGAAGGTGCGATCGCGCTCAGCCTGGTGCTGCTCGCGGTCTCGGTCGTCGTGCTCGTGATGTTGCGTGATCGGTGGTTCCCGACGGTGACGCCGAGGCGAGCATGAGCCTCGAGGCAGAGCTGCGCTGCCGAATGGGTCAGCTCGATCTCGAGGTCGAGATCAAGGCCCGCGACGACGAAGTCGTCGCCTTCCTCGGCCCCAACGGCGCGGGGAAGACGACAGCTCTGCGGATCCTTGCCGGGCTCCGCGGGGTCGACGCCGGTCGCGTCGAGCTCGATGGGGCGACACTCGATGATGCGGAGGCCGGTGTCTTCGTCGTGCCGGAGCTGCGCCCGATAGGGGTCGTGTTCCAGGACTACCTGCTCTTCCCGTATCTGAGCGCGCTCGACAACGTCGCCTTCGGTCTGCGGAGTCGAGGAAGGCGCAAGGCGGCTGCCCGCGCTACCGCACGCGAGTGGCTCGAGCGCGTGGGACTCGCCGATCACGCCGCCTCGAGGCCGGCGGCGCTCTCCGGTGGTCAAGCGCAACGCGTCGCGTTGGCGCGGGCGCTGGCGACGGAGCCACGGCTCCTGCTCCTCGACGAGCCACTCGCCGCGCTCGACGTGAGCGCACGCGGTGAGATCCGGCGCGAGCTGCGGCGTCACCTCCGGAGCTTCGAAGGGGTGCGGCTCCTCGTCACCCACGACCCGGTCGACGCGGCGACGCTCGCGGACCGGCTCGTCGTCATCGAGGACGGCAGGGTCTCGCAATCGGGCACGTTCGATGCGATCAGCGCTCACCCGCGATCGCCGTACGTCGCGGACCTGGTCGGCTTGAACCTGTTCCACGGACGGGCCAACGAAGGCGTCGTGACGACCGACGGTGGCGGCGAGCTCGCCATCGCCGAGCGCGGTGTCGAGGGTGAGGTCTTCGCGGTGGTCAGCCCGCGTGCCGTCGCTCTCTACTCCGACGAGCCGCACGGCAGCCCGCGGAACCGATGGGCTGGCACCGTCACGGATGTCGACGTCGTCGCCTCCCGGGTTCGTGTCCGGATCGATGGCCCGGTCCCGCTCGTCGCGGAGGTGACGCGCGCGGCGGTGCAGGAGCTGGGGCTGGAGCCCGGGTCCCGGGTCTGGAGCGCGGCCAAGGCGACGGAGATCGACGTCTACGAAGCGTGATCCTCGCTGCCTGAGGCTCAGCGCTCGGCCGCGGCGCGAGCGACGAAGGTGTCGAGGCGATCGAGTGCAGCGTGGGAGTCGTCGAGCTCCGGGAGCGCGTCGACTGCGTCTCGCAGGTCCCAGGTCCTGTCGTAGGCGTAGACGCCGGCATGCGTCTCCCAGGCGGTGAGGAAGAGGTCGGCTGCATCGGCGTCGATCCGCAGTGCGAGGTTGAGCCGACAGTGCGCTACGTCGACCTCGGCGGGACCGCGGCACCCCCACGCCCAGTCGACGATGCCGCTCACAGCGTTGCCGTTCCACAGCACGTTGCCGGGGTGGTAGTCGCGGTGGATGAGGACGGGCTGGTGTGCCGGAGCCGGGGCGGCGTGCGCTTCGATGGCGTCGGCCCATGCCTCGGGGTGCGTGCTCCACGAAGGTGGCGCTCGATCCGCCCCCTCGTAGTAGGCGTGATACGTCGGGAACTCGGGATCGGCCGGTGTGACCGCGTGCACGGCCGGGAGCTGAGCGGCGAGCTGGTCGAGGAAGTCGACGACACCCTGACGGGCGCGCCAACGCGGCTTCCCATGCAGCCGCGTCATGAGCAGCATCGGATCACCGCAGATCGCGCCGTCCGGGTCTGCGGCGACCACTCGCGGGGCATCGACGGTTGACGCCTCCAGCGCGCCCAACACCGCCACCTCCCGGCTCACCGCATCCGGTTCCGAGTCGAGCACGGCTTGGTCGAGGTAGCGACGCAGCACCAGGTGCACCGTCGCGTCGTGGCCGCGATCGACGTCGATCGCGGCGACGACCGACGTCGTCGCCCCGCGCATCTCATGCCAATGGACCGCTCTCGCGTCACTCCCGACGGCGTCCTTCACCCATTCGGCGACGGCGTCGTGCAACGCGTCCACGGGACGGCCGTCTACTCGTCCAGCCGGGTCGTGCCCACGGTCTCAGGGTAGGTCGCGCGCGAGTCAGCCGAACTCGGGGGGCCACCAGGTCGGCGAGACCGACCCCTCGATCGTGCTCGGATCGATCGGGCGTCGCTCGTTGGAGGCTTGGTAGACGGCGAAGATGAGCTGGAGCGTCTCGACTGCCAACGATCCCTGCATGTCGGCCGTCTGGCGACCCTCGAGGATGGCGGTGACGAAGTGCTTGGCCGACTCGACGAATCCCGTTGCCCAGTCGGCGTCGAGCGCACCGAACGACGTCGTCGTCCCGTCTGCGTCGTAGAGCACGACGGGCGGCAGGTCGAGCATCTCACCGGTGTACCGGGTGACCCATAGCCAGCCGTCGGTGCCCTGAACCTCGAAGAACTCGTCCGCGCCGTAGTACGAGGTGCGCATGAACATGTTCGGTGCGTACGACACCTCCATCATGCCGAGGAGGTCGTCGCGTGAGTACTCCCAGAGCGCGGCCGTCGGCGCTTCGA
>Ga0315534_1000758_pt1 | contig 22649 bp, 18 predicted proteins | sample SalMarSW160240MG_FD_203094 | JGI IMG/M metagenome (GOLD analysis project Ga0315534, IMG submission 203094) | Salt marsh sediment microbial communities from the Plum Island Ecosystem LTER, Massachusetts, United States - Salt Marsh Sediment SW1602-40 ...
CCAACCGCCGGACAACCCAATCTAACGCCTGCTCTCTGTTTTCGATCTCTCCTCGGACCTGGGCTTCGCGCACCAATTCGAGCAGGTCTCCTAGCTGTGGTCCCTGCGCCAAACCACATTCCGCAATCAGATCGTCCCCCGTTAGCAGCGAAGCCGGCTCGACAATTGACCTGTGTTCGAAATAAGAATCCATGAGCACTCGGATTCTTTCAATCTCGCGTGCCCAAACTTCAGCTGGCGGTGGTGAAAGGTAGCTGGCAAACACGCGTGCCAGGTGGGCAAGACCCGAAGCCACCCCCGAATCTTCATAACTCCTAAAGTAGCGATAGATCTCAACCGGTTCCACTCGGAGAGCCTGGATTGCATCCATACCTGCCAGGAACATCTCCAGCCAGCGCACTTCCCTCTGGCTTAAACGAAGTGATCCTCCAAGGAATGTTGCCACATTTACCGGATCGAGTTCAACCCCCGCCATAGTGATCTCCCCGATGGTACATACCCCGAGGAGCATAAGTGCACGCCGCTGGCGGAATATTGTGAGCTCTTCCTCGAGATAGGTGCGGAGCGGTTCCCGGAAACGCCCAAGTTGCCAGGTAAGCAAACCGAGCGAAGCGTCCGCTGCCCCTTCAGGGCTAAACTCATAACCCAGAACATCAAGAATTCGTGCCGACGCCCGCAGTTCGGCCAGGTATGCCGGGATCGTATCACGCCCCTCAAGCTGGCTGATCTCACACCCAAGCAGTGCCTGCACAAGCCCAAACCTGGCGAGCAGGTGTACGGCCTGGGCTGGATCCGGCAGCCTAAGAATATGGAAGACCTCGTCACGGATGCGCTCACGCGATACAGTCGAGAGCATACCTGCACCAAACTTTATCTGTTTGCGAGTTGCATCCTCGATACGCAATCCGAGCTCACACGCCAGACGGACTCCTCGCAAAGCGCGCAGCGGGTCAGCTGGGATCGATTGTGGATGACTCACTCGCAGGACATGGTCCTTCAAATCCTGAAATCCCAGGCAGGGATCAATCAGCTTGTCCGGGTCTTTTAAATCGACTGCCAGAGAGTTCAGGCTAAAATCCCGCGACTTGAGATCATCCTCAATCGAAGCAACCCGCAATTCAGAAAAATCGAGCAGCCGGCGATCCGCACCCTTGGGATTAAGCAAGACCCTTACTGTCCCGCGTTCATGATCGAGCGTATATAGATCTCCTTGCAGGAGCGTGGCCACCTCGCGAGCCACTGGCAGGGCATGAGGCGAGACAGTGAAATCCAGATCTCCGGTCGATCTGCCAAGAAAATAATCACGGACCGCCCCCCCCACGATCCAGATCTGGACGGATGGATCAACCTGATCCACCCAGTACGTGAACGCCGCCGGAAGAGTATCGAGAATCGACATTGAGAAAGGTGATGATCAGTCGGGAGGAATGTAACGGTCTGGTCGAACGATACCGACGAAGGGCAGGTTGCGGTAGTACTCATCCAGATCGAGGCCATACCCGAAGACAAACTTATTCGGAATTTCGAATCCCCGGTAGTCGATAGGGACCTCGGTCTCCCGGCGGATCGCCTTATCGAGCAATGTACAGACGCGTACTGAGGCAGGCTGACGTGTTCTTAAAAGGTCGATCACCGACGATATTGTATACCCGCTGTCGATTATGTCCTCAACCAGGAGCACGTCCTTGTCTTCAATCGATGTCTGCAGATCGAGCGTAATACGTACCTGTCCACTCGATTGCCTTGCGCCTGCTCCATAGGATGAAACCGCCATAAAATCAATGGTGTGGGGGATCGTCAGTGTCCGCATGAGGTCGGTCAAGAACATCACACCCCCGCGCAGGATGCAGACTAGCATGAGAGGTTTGCCTTCGTAATCGCGACTGATTTCGGCGCCGAGTTCCCTTATGCGGGCCTGGAGGATATCCTCCTCGATCAGGATTTCCTGGAGAAAATCATGATAGTGCTGCATGCTAATCCCTGGGTACCTCGTGATGCTCGCGGCAGCGTGCCTCATAGAGCTCATTTGCACCGATGACCACAACCGGATCATCATAGCGGGCTGGCTTGCCATCAATTAAGCGCTGTGTGCGTGAAGCAGAGCCGCCGCAAACCATGCAGATAGCGTGCAGCTTATCAACGATCTCCGCTTGCGCCATGAGGCGTGGGATCGGACCAAAGGGTTCAGCCCGGAAGTCTGTGTCAAGTCCGGCAACGAGCACACGCAAGCCGCGCTGAGCAAGCGCCTGTACTACATCGCAGATCGCATCGTCGAAAAACTGCGCTTCATCCACTGCGACGACGGTCGTATCCGCTGCGAGGAGTTCATACATCTTGCGCGGCGTCTCGATCGGGGTCGCCTCGAATTCTGAGCCTGCATGCGAAGCCAATTTTTCTATCCCATAGCGGTCGTCAATGCTCGGTTTAAAAACCTGTACATTCTGGCGGGCGATCTTCGCCCTGCGCAGCCTGCGGATCAGCTCATCTGTCTTCCCGCTGAACATCGAACCGGTGATGACTTCCACAATTCCACTCGAGTGCCGCATGGGGTATTGTTCCTCCTCGTGTAAAATAAAAAAACAGGCAGGTGCGTAAGCACCTGCCCAAAGTTTACACGAGCCTTACGTTCAGGCAAATCCCTTACACTTGCGGTTCGAGTGCAGCTTCGGGGAGTTCAAACCCTCTGCGTTTCAACGCCCGTTTTAAATCAGCAAGACTCTTCCGGCCAAAGCCTTCGATGTCGAGCATGGCCTGATCCCCACCGGCCATGCGTTCGAGCGCCTGACCGACTACCTCGATGCCCGCATTCACCAGCGAAGACTCGGCACGTGGGTTAAGCTCCAGTTCAGCGATTGGAAGATCGGGCGAAGTCTTTGACGCTTCGCGCTCTTTCTCGCCCTCGATGTACTGCTGGCGGGCTTCAAGCTTCTTGTAGAAGCGATCGACCTGACCTTCTGTATCGACAATCCGCTGCTCACCTGTATAAAATGGATGACACTGGGAGCACACATCAGTCTGAATAAGCTCTTGTGTAGAACCCGTTGTCCATGTATTCCCACACGCGCAAATCACCTTTGCGTCGGGATAATATGTTGGATGGATGCCTTCCTTCATGCTTTCAAACCCTCTCCAGATCACCTGGGTTGACAGCCCTTGAACAGCCCGGCTCGTGAGCCAGGCAGCAGCCGCAGTGATCGGTTAGTTAGCCGGAATTACGTTGACCCGTTTTCGACCTTTACGAACGAAATCGTACTTGACCACGCCATCCGCGACCGCGAAGAGTGTGTCATCGCGGCCTTTTTTAACATTTAGACCGGGGTGGATACGCGTGCCGCGCTGCCGAACAAGGATATTCCCGGACCGCACAATCTCACCACCAAATTTCTTCACACCCAACCGCTGGGATTGGCTATCTCGACCGTTGCGGCTCGAGCCGCCGCCTTTTTTATGCGCCATGGCTGCCTCTCTTATCCTTACTTATCCTTCTTCTCAGAAGGTTTCTTCGAAACCGTGGTGGATTTCTTGGCTGCAGATGCCTCCGAACCATCACTTTTTGATTCAGGCTTGCTTTTAGCGGCAGTCTTGGCCTTGGTGGTCGAAGCTGGTTTTCTGCTTGCCTTAGGCTTTGCCTCCGCCTTCGGTTTGGCCTCTATCTTTGGTTTGCTGGCAGCCGTCTTGGCCGCCGGTTTTTGGCTGCTGGTCTTCTTCGCCGCTGGTTTAGCTGCCGGGCTTTCAGCTTGCACTTTTTCAGCCCCCGCACCCTTCGAGACGGGCGCCTCAGCCGCAGCCTGCCTCGCACCACTCACCGCGATCTCATCGACGAGAACCCGTGTGTAATGCTGACGGTGACCCTTCTTACGGCGATAGCGTTCCTTAGGGATGTACTTGAATACGATGATCTTCTTCGACTTGATCTGGTCTAGGACCTGCCCTTTTACAGAGGCTCCTTTGATCAGCGGACCTCCAACCTGCACTTTCTTCCCATCGGCGATGAGCAGAACCTCATCAAAGCTGACCGGTTTCCCGATCTCAAGTGGCAGACGATCGACCTCGATCGTCTCGCCTTCGCGGGCGATGTACTGCTTCCCGCCCGAACGTACGATAGCGTATTTCATCATTTGACTCCAGCTTCGCTTTGCCTCCGGGCCTGCGGATCACGAGCAGTTCGCCGGCGGGAGGGAAAGTTGGCGATTCATGCGCCCGCCCCAACCTTAGTACGCTGGGGCAGATCGGGAATTATAACGGTCGCCCTTAAGGCTGTCAACGGTTTCACAGCCTATATGTAATTTGGATCAATCCGCAGCGACCGATTCGGTCGCTGCCGGGGTGAGTTCCTTTTCCTCAGTATCGTTTGCTTCTACCTTACGGAAACCATCGATGCGTTCATCGTGAAGAGCCACTTCGGTACCCGGAAAACCTGTACCGGCCGGAATAAGCTTTCCGATGATCACATTCTCTTTCAGACCACGCAGGTAGTCGACCTTCCCTTCGATCGCTGCCCTGGCGAGGACCTTGATCGTATGCTGGAAAGAGGAGGCCGAGAGGAATGACTCGGTCTCCAGTGATGCCTTAGTTACTCCGAGCAGGATCTGCATTGCCTTGGCAGGCGCTTTGCCTTCCGCCAGCATGCCCTCGTTCAACCGCTGCAGATAACGCCGATCTACAAGATCACCTGGAAGGCGTCCGGTTTCACCAGGCTGCGTGATCTGGACTTTGGAAAGCATCTTGCGGATGATGACCTCAAAATGCTTGTCATTGATGTTCTGGCCCTGCGAGCGGTACACCTTCTGGACCTCGGAAAGCAGGTATAGCTCCGCAGCCTCGCGGCCAAGGATGCGAAGAATACGGTGCGGATTGAGCGAGCCTTCGGTCAGCTGCATTCCAGCTTCGATTTTATCGCCCTCCTTGACCAGGAGTCGGGCGCTTGCAGCAATTTCATATTCGGCTTCATCAACCTGATCATAGGAAACGATAACCTTGCGATCCTCCAGGCGTACCCGGCCACCATGGCTGGCAGTGATCTCAGAGTCCCCACGGCTGGCGATGAGAGCCCCGGTTTCCATCTCCGTACCGTCCTCGGCTTTCAAAGCCCAGTTCCCGGGAACGTTGTATTCATCCTTGAGGAGCTCACTGTGATAGACGCGTACGACGCGCTGCCCATCCGGGACTTCCGGGCTGATCACACGCACGGTTCCCGCGATCTCCGAAATGACCGCCTCGCCCTTGGGCTTCTTGCGGGCCTCGAAGAGTTCTTCAACGCGGGGCAAACCCGTCGTGATGTCCCCGCCGGCAGCGACACCACCGGTGTGGAATGTCCGTAACGTTAGCTGGGTCCCTGGCTCACCGATCGACTGTGCAGCCACGATGCCCACAGCGGCGCCAAGTTCGACCATCTTGCCTCGGCCAAGATCCATCCCGTAGCATTGCCGGCACATGCCAAATTGCAATTCGCAGGTCAGAGGGGAGCGGACAAACACATCCTGGACACCAGAATCCTGGATCTTCTTGGCTCGTTCCAGGGTGACCTGCTGCCCACCCTTTAAGACCACTTCGCCTGTCTCGGGATCAACAATCCGGCGAGCGATTATACGACCGAACAAACGTGAGGCATAATCCTGCCCGGCAACATCATCACTGCGCCTGATCCAGATCCCGCGTTGTGTCATGCAGTCTTCAGCGTTGATGATCACATCCTGAGCAACATCAACCAACCGGCGTGTAAGGTAGCCGGCATCAGCCGTTCGCAGGGCAGTATCGGTAAGACCCTTGCGCGCACCATGGGTGGAGATGAAATACTCTAGCGTCGTTAAACCATCACGAAATGATGAACGGATCGGGTGGGCGATGATGCGCCCGGCAGGATCGGCCATAAGACCACGCATCCCGGCCAGCTGCGAGATGGGCTGGAAGCCACCCTTGGTTGCACCCGAAAGTGCCATTGTGCTCAAGTTACCGGCCGGGTCCATGACCGCCCTAACCGCGTCAGCCACCTCCGCTGTCGTTCGCTGCCACAACTCAATGATGCGTTCGGTTTGTTCCTGCTCTGTTAACAGGCCGCGGCGGTAGTCCTGGCGCACGGCTTCGGTCTCTTCCAGGGTCTGGTTGATGATCGCTTCCTTGTTGGATGGGACCGTGATATCTGATACAGCGATCGTCGTTCCTGAGCGCGTCGCGTACGCAAAGCCGATGTCCTTGATCGCATCGACGACAGCCGGAGTTCCATCCTCGCGTAGGAGCAGGTAGATCTCACCTATCAATTCCTGGATGGCGCCCTTGTCTAGCACCCGGTTAACAAAACGCATCTCAGCCGGCATAACCCGGTTGAAAAGCACCCGGCCCACGGTGGTTTCGATCACCTTCTCCACCGGCTCCTTCAATCGCTTCCCGTCATCACCATACCAGGTGGTCCCTAGGATCTTAATCGGGGCATGGATGCTTACCTTGCCGAGTGCGTAGGCCATCTCAACTTCGTCCATATCGGTAAAAGCTTTTCCAGCACCAACATGCTCGCGACCGTCATCGGTCATGGTCAGGTAGTAAACGCCAAGAACCATATCTTTAGTTGGGCCAACGACAGGTTCGCCATCAGCCGGCTTGAGCAGATTTACACTGGAGAGCATCAACTCGCGTGCCTCAGTAACCGCACGCTGGGAGAGCGGCAGGTGTACCGACATCTGGTCGCCGTCAAAGTCGGCGTTGAATGCTGCGCAGACCAGCGGGTGGAGCTGGATTGCTTTGCCCTCAACAAGGACGGGTTCGAAGGCCTGGATGCCGAGCCGATGCAGCGTCGGTGCGCGGTTGAGCAGCACCGGTCGATCCTTGATTACTTCTTCCAGAACTTCCCATACTTCCGGCCGCTCGCGTTCGATAATCCGTTTGGCGCCCTTCACGTTGGCGGCATAGTTGTATGCAACAAGTTTGGAAATGACGAAGGGACGGTAGAGTTCTAGCGCCATCGTCTTTGGCAGGCCACACTGGAAAAGCTTGAGGTGCGGTCCGATGACAATCACGGAACGCCCCGAGTAGTCCACACGCTTGCCCAGCAGGTTACGGCGGAATCGGCCCTTCTTACCTTTGAGCATATCGCTCAGAGATTTCAACTCGCGCCGGCCGCGCCGGGACAATGCCTTCCCGCGCTGGGAGTTATCGATCAATGAATCAACCGCTTCCTGAAGCATGCGCTTCTCGTTGCGGACGATTACATCTGGAGCGCCAAGTTCGACCAGGCGTTTCAAGCGGTTGTTGCGATTGATCACCCGGCGGTACAGATCGTTTAAATCTGATGTGGCAAAGCGGCCTCCGTCCAACTGGACCATCGGCCGCAAATCGGGTGGGATCACCGGTAGGACAGTCAGCACCATCCACTCTGGCAAATTATCTGACCGGCGGAATGCCTCGACGACCTTCAACCGTTTGGTGGCCTTCTTTTTGCGTTGCTTGCTCTTGGTGGTCCGGACCTCTTGCCATAGTTCAACGGCAAGTTCATCCAGGTTGATTTGCTGTAGAATCTCAAAGAAGGCCTCAGCGCCCATGTCAGCCCGAAAGACCTGGCCCCACTTCGATTTCAGGTCACGGTAGCTTGTCTCACCCAGGAACATCATCGGGGAAATCGACAATAGTTCTTCGCTATCCGCTTCGAGTTGTTCACGCTGCTCAGAGTTTGCCTCAAATACATTGTCCTCGAGCTGCGCCAGGGCAAGATCAGCCTCAGCTTTAACCTGCTCAACCTCAAGCTTGAGAGCCTCGAGTTCCTGATCGCGTACTTTCTTTAAACTCGACTCGACTTCGTCGAGATGGCTCTTGACGGCCTTCTGCACCATGGTCAAGTGCTGCTTGCCAATCGTCTCGCCCTTCTCGGCAATCAGGGTGTCGAGGGCTTCGAACTTTATCGCGGCCCTTATGGTTTTATCCTGCTTTTCGCTCAGGCTCTTCTCCAGGCGCTGACCTTCCCGCATGACAGGATCGATCTGTTCTGCCACGTTTTCATCGTGTTTTGCCTGGATGGCCTTCTTTTGAGCGTCGAGCGCCTCAAGAGCTTCCTTGCGACTTGCCTTAATACCCACTTCGCGATCTTTTAGCGTCTGCGCAGCATCCTTGTTCAGGGCTGCAATTTCTTCTTCGATGCGCTTTAACGCCTTTTTGCGCGAGTCATCATCGATGTAGGTGACGACATATTGTGCGAAATAGAGCACGCGATCCAGGTTGCGGCGCGAAATATCGAGAAGTAAACCTAGATGTGACGGAACACGCCGCGTGTACCAAACATGCGCGACAGGTGCCGCAAGCGCTATGTGACCCATGCGCTCCCGGCGAACGGCAGACCTGGTAACCTCGACTCCACACTTCTCACAGGTGATGCCCTTGAAGCGGATGTTCTTATACTTTCCGCAGTAGCACTGCCAGTCCTTCGTTGGCCCGAAGATGGCTTCACAGAAAAGCCCGTCTTTTTCAGGGCGTAGCCGGCGATAGTTTATCGTTTCCGGCTTGAGCACTTCCCCGTGGGACCAATTCCGTATGGTCTCTGGAGAAGCAAGGCTGATACGCAGTGCACGAAATCCTTTAGAATCCACCCGATACCTCCGTCGCGTTGCGCGATGGCCACTGATTGTTGGTCCCTATTAACTCGAACACTTGTGCTACTCGGAAGACACGCAAAACTAGCGCGTGAGACGTTCTCCACCTCAAGCGCTCCTACGCACCGACCGTTCGTATTCAAGATACTTGTGGAATTATATAGAAGTTCTCCGATGTGTCAAGGCTATTGGGAGATCTTGCTTCCAATACCACCAGGAGAGTCTTTATGTCAAGAATAAGTGGATTATGTTTCCTTCCCTCGCTTCAGTGGACCGCTCCAATGACCCGGGAATAATTCAAGAGATCTTTCTGCGGCTTTGACGATATGCTCGTCGCGGTCAAAACGCAATTTGCGAATGGCAGCCTGCGCCTCCGCGGTATGCCATTCGACCAGCCGGAGCAGGGCAACCATGCGCGAGCGGTTGTTATCGGATTGGATTGTCTGGCTTCCCTCAACCAGGTAGCCAATTCGAGGCTGTGAAACAATCTCGATTAATGCCGGGATGGCGAGCGTGTGATTAAGGCGGGCAAGTTTCTGGACAGATTCGTGTGATAGGTCGAGCTCAGCTAGCCGCATGGCACGGAAGCGATGGATCTGGATGACGGTCATGACCGCCAGCTCACACACCAGCGGATCATCGTCATCTATGGCTTCCGTGATCTCCGCCAGTGCAGAGTCATCCTGAGCCATGCCCTGACGATTGGCGAAAGTGACTGCTTCGCGCATACGGTTGCCTGGATCGCTGCCGCGCAGGTCGAAATCGGTCCTTGCCCGCTCAATCAGCCGGGTAGCTGGTGTCTTCTCCTCATACTTGGTTTCTTGATCAGGAAGTGGTCGCTGGTCTGGAGGAAGATCGAGAAGGTGCAAAGCTTGCTCAACAATCGGGGTAATCAGGGGTTCGTTCAATTCAAGGAGCTCATTTAAAAGGCTGCGCAGGCTGTTAACGCCTGGTTGCTGCATGACGGCACGGGCGCGCGTGCGCCAGAGGTTGATTTCTTCGGCGATGGCAAGCTGCTTAACGCGCAGCGCCTTCTGTTCTTCCCGCAGCTGGATCCGCTGCTCCTCTTCCGCCTCCAGCATCTGCTGGCCGAGGTCATCCAGTTGATCACTCATTTCAATGAATGACTTCTGGATCGAGCTGGCTTTCCTCTCGACCGCTTGCTGCACTTGACGCAGTCCTATACCGATCGCCAAGATCTTCCTCCCAGGTGTTCGCCTGCCCCGAGAATGACCTGACAAGAGTCCAGCGCGAAATTTGTTGAATGACGGGCAAGTTCCTGGTCGATCAAGGTGAGCTCGGTTCGAGCCTCCTGCGTCGATCCACCGCTTATGCGAAAGTATAGATAAGGTCTGTGGTTGCGTCAACAGTACTAATATATTCCAATTCTATGGTGCACCCATATCTCTGTTTATTTTGCCTGATGTCCATTGACCCCCTTTCACCCTCACCCTACAATCAATCTACCCTACAGCCTGAGGTATACGTTATCCATGTCTGAACACAATCGACCCTTGTTCAAGACCACAGACGGATTGCAAACGATCCCTGCCGTAACCGCGGACGAGATGCGCGAGGTCGACCGGCTAGCGGAAGATGTCTTTCAGTTGAGCGTCCTGCAAATGATGGAGAATGCTGGGCGTAGCCTTGCAGTGCATGCACTTGAGCTGGCCGCGTCTCACCCCTGCAGTGCTGCAATCCTGGTTGGTCCTGGAGGAAACGGGGGCGGTGGGCTCAGTTGCACTCGCCATCTCCATAACCATGGGGTACAGGTCGAATACGTTCTCGCCAGACCCGAGGCGGAAATGCGCCCTGCCGCAGTCAGCCAGTTGAGGACCTTAGCTGAAGCAGGACTCGCCCCAACCCCGGTCACGTCTGCACCCCGCATTATTCACGGAGCGAATATCATCATCGATGCGCTGCTCGGCTACAGCCTTTCTGGTGCGCCGCGTGGGGGCATTGCAGAACTTATCAACTTGTCGAACGCCTCCGGCAAGAAAGTCCTTGCTCTCGATCTTCCCTCCGGCCTGGATGCAACCACTGGAGAGCATCACGGTGTGTACATCCACGCAGATAGGACACTGACCCTAGCCCTTCCTAAATACGGATTGGTTGGGTTGCATGGCGAACTCTACTTGGCCGACATCGGTATCCCCTCTGAACTGTATCAAAAACTGGATATCCGCATTCCTCCGCTATTTAACGGCCGGTACTCGCTGGAGCTCGACACCACACCCCTTCAGGCTTGATGAGTGCTACACCTTTTCTCGCCGGACCTCGTTCCTGTATAATCGTCTACGTGAGCCAAGAAGAACGAGTGGTTTCTCCAGCGCCTCACCAAGAGGATTATTCCGAACCTTCCTTGCGGCCGCGCTATTTGCACGAAATGCTCGGTCAGGATCGCGTGAAGGAAAACCTCGAGATCCTGCTCCAGGCTGCTAAGGCGCGCGGCGAAGCGCTCGATCATGTCCTTTTTTATGGGCCTCCAGGGCTGGGCAAAACCACCCTGGCTCACATCCTCAGCACGGAGATGGCCGTCGGGCTCAAGGTGACATCAGGCCCGGCGATCGAACGCGCAGGGGATCTGGCCGCAATACTGACCAATATGCAAGCCGGAGACATCCTCTTTATCGATGAAATCCACCGTCTCGGGCGGGCGGTCGAGGAGATCCTCTACCCGGCCATGGAAGACTTTGCATTGGACCTGACGATCGGGAAAGGCCCCAGCGCCCGTTCGCTCAGGCTGAGCTTGCCACACTTCACCGTCGTTGGGGCCACAACCCGACTGGCACTGCTCACAGCGCCATTAAGAGCACGCTTTGGCGCCGTGCATCGCCTGGATTTCTATGATCAGGATTCCATGGCGGCTATTATCGAACGGGCCGCCGGAGTCCTGGTGGTTGAAATCGACGTTGAAGGCACGCTTGAGATCGCTTGTCGGGCGAGAGGCACTCCCCGCGTCGCCCTACGACTCCTGCGGCGAGTGCGCGATTTTGCCGAGGTCAGGGCGGATGGCGCCATCACGCGCAAGGTTGCGCGCGAAGCTCTCGATCTGCTCGATATCGACGAATTGGGGCTTGATGATTCGGATCGGCGGGTATTGAAAACGATCATTGAGAAGTTCCAGGGCGGGCCTGTAGGGCTGCAGACGATCTCGGCCTCCATCAGCGAGGAACCTGACACGATAATGGATGTCATCGAACCTTACCTGCTCCAGCTCGGTTTTATTGACCGCACACCCCATGGCAGAGTCGCTACGCCTCTCGCCTACGAGCACCTTGACCTTGCGCCACCTGCGACGCCGCAGGCACGGCTCCCCGATCTGTAGCATGGATGGGCCAGATCATGGCTGATTTACAGGCTATCGCACGTTGGGTGTTCCTGGCCGGACTACTGCTCGTCGTCCTTGGCGCGATCCTGTGGTTGCTAGCTGGAAGCGGGATCCCACTTGGCCGCCTGCCCGGTGATTTCCACTTCGAGCGCGCCGGGTTTTCTTGTTTCATTCCTCTGGCAAGCTCGATCCTGATCAGCATTGTGCTCACGCTCGTCCTGAACCTCATTATCCGAGCGCTTAAGTAACCAGCCGTGCGAACGGACGACTTCAACTACGCGCTTCCTCCTTCTTCGATCGCACAACATCCAGCGACACCGCGCGATTCATCCCGGCTCCTAATCCTTCATCGCGATACGGATCGGGTAGATCATGCCACATTCCACGATCTCCCCTCATTCCTAAATGCGGGCGATCTGCTTGTCCTGAACGAAACCCGCGTGCTCCCAGCACGGCTCCCGGTTCGAAAGCTCCCGGGAGGAGGGCATGCCGAGCTCCTGCTCCTTAAGCCCCTATCGTCCCAACAGTGGGAGGTCATGGTTGGTGGCAAAGGGATGCATCCTGGCCGATCCGTAGAACTCCAGGATCAGAGCCAGGCCATCGTACGCGAGGACCTCGGTGGGCCACGCCGGGTTGTTGAATTTGACGCACCCATCGTGGAACGCCTCTCTCGGTTGGGTGAGATGCCGCTCCCCCCATATATCCACGAAGCACTCCGCAGCCCGGATGAATACCAGACCGTTTTCGCCCGCACACCCGGATCTGCTGCGGCACCAACCGCAGGCCTGCATTTCACCCGAGAACTCCTCGAGCAGCTACAGGAAAAGGACATTGGGATTGCTTATCTAACACTGCACGTTGGATTGGACACCTTCGCCCCCGTGCAGGAAGCAGATCCACGAGATCACGCGTTGCACAGCGAATGGTGCTCCCTCTCTGCAGACACGGCGGCCATCATTAATCACACCCGTATGCAGGGAGGCCGGATCCTTGCCGTGGGAACGACCTCTGTTCGCACGCTCGAGACTGCTGTCCGCGTGAATGAAGGTCCCCAGCTAGATGCCTACCTTGGACCAACGAAGCTTTTCATACTCCCCGGGTTCACATTCCAGGCTGTCGAAGGGTTGATCACCAACTTCCACTTACCCCGTTCGACACTGCTCATGCTGGTATCCGCATTTGCCGGGCGCGAGCAGATTCTCAGCCTGTATCAACTGGCCATCGACCAAGGTTACCGTTTCTATTCCTTCGGCGACGCTATGTTAATCTTGTGATTGACATTCATTTCCCGCTGTGCGATACTGCCAGCATGTACATGTAATCTCTTCCTGAGCTATCTCAACTAAGGAGGAGGTGATGCCCATGGATCATTCTTATGACCAACGTGCTGCGGCGTCCCTCCTCCTGAATGGATAGGGACGCCGCAGCGCACCAGAGAGCCGCCTGATTAGGCGGCTCTCTGCCTTTGCTCCACGAGACCCAGAGCGCAGCCCGTAAAAAAACCTAAGAAGGTTTATACAAAGGTTTATAGACAGGTTGCTGGAGGAATTGCAAAGGCTCTAAGCGATGAATTGGCGGAGATAGCCAAGCCCGGCAATGATAGCGATGGTGCCAATCTGGATTAGCAGCAGGAGCAGGATACTGTTGCGGCGATCGAGCTGTGCGCTGATGCCTCCGGCGAGTGCATAATACCCACCCATTGAAACCCAGGCTAATAATGTGGGTACATTGCTGTTGAACAACCAGGCCCATCCCCGGGCGGCCGCACGCAACATGAACCACACCCATTCTGGTTGGCAGGCGGTGAAGGGATCAGAGGGCAATCGTTGGCGGCTCAAAGCTAGGCGGCAGGTCTCATCGGAACCAATTAAAATTTCAGCGATGCCTGCCTCGATAAAAAACAGCGCAAGCGCGAGCATCGCTCCAATCAGAAAATCGCGTTCCCGCGTGCCAATATCCCGGGAACTAAACTGTCGCCGGGGTGACAGGCTCGCAGAACCATTCGACTCAGGTTTCATCCATCGCCCAGGCAAATCCCAAGGTTTCGAGCGGTGAGAACGGCATCACCCTGCAAATCGACACGTTTGGGCTCCCGTAGAGCTTCCTCCAGTGAGACCTCGCTGATCTCCATCCCGCGCAGTGATACCATCCGCCCATATTTCCTATCGAGCGCGAGCCGCACAGAAGCCGCGCCATAACGAGTCGCGAGCCAGCGGTCGAAGGCAGTGGGTTGACCCCCACGCTGGAGGTGACCCAGCACTGTCACACGTGACTCAACCCCACAACTCTCCGTCACATACCGGCTGACTAGGTCACCTACGCCGCCCAGGCGGCCAACTTCTACTCCATCCCCCTTTTGCAGGTATGACTGCTCACCACCTCTTGGAAAAGCACCCTCAGCCACTGCCACGATGCTGAAATGCCGGCCGCTGGCATCCCGCCTGTAGACAGTATCCTTAATTCCGTCAAACGAAAAGGGGATCTCGGGGATCAGAATGACATCCGCCCCACCCGCCACCCCAGCGTGTAAGGCGATGAAACCAGCATCACGCCCCATCAGTTCGAGGACCATAACCCGGTGATGCGATTCGGCGGTTGTGTGTAATTTATCGATGGCATCCGTAGCGGTTGCAACGGCAGTGTCAAAGCCAAAACTCATATCGGTGCCACCAATGTCATTATCGATCGTCTTGGGCACCCCGACGACCGAGCACCCCTTCTGCATGAGCTCGTAACTGATCCTGAGCGTGCCGTCGCCTCCAACGACAATCAAGGCATCAAGCGCAAGCTCCCCGATCCGATCGACAACATGATCGGAGACGTCCAGGATGATTTCCTGCCCATCGCGCAGGACTTTGCGCGCAAACGGGTTCCCGCGGTTGGCAGCGCCTAGAATTGTCCCGCCGCGCGGTAAGATCCCCTGCACATCATCGGGAGTCAGTTCAAGCGTCTTTCCCCCTTCCAGGAGTCCATCGAAGCCATGTTCGATCCCGATGACCTGGCAGCTGCCGTAGCCATACGCCGTCTTAACCGCAGCCCTGATCACGGCGTTTAAGCCCGGCGCGTCGCCACCACCTGTGAGAATCCCCAGCCGGGTTGTCATGTCGGTTCCTCCTCAGATCTTCCCCTCAAATTCCACTCATGGGAGGTCCCAGTACGCGATTTCATGCACGTTCGCCATAAAATTAGGCGTACTCCCCGAGCTGATGAATAAGCCGAATAAGCCCTCGTCAAACGTCGAGTCGGTGAGCTGGCGCAGGAATACACCCTCGGCATACAGGCTGATTTCATCTCCCGTTGCCCAGACACCGATCCTGTGAGTCGCGTTGGACCCGCTGGGGATCACGCTTTGTGCTGTCCAGGTCGTTAGGTTGGTCATGTGCTCACCGTCCCAAACACGCAGAACGTACTCTCCAATGCAGCTGACGCCAAACAAGTAACCCTTGCTCGCCGTTGGCGCTCTGAACATCAACCCGAAAGCGTCGCGCCCGGAACAGGTCCCGAAGTCAGCCGTCGTCTCCAGGTAGAAATTATCAGCCTGCCTCCACGACATGATCCAGCCGTTATAAAAATTTGGGTTGAAGGCAGTCATAATCAACGTATGATCCCCGAGTTCAAAGCGGACATGATCATCAGAGTACAGATTCCAGTCGCTGCTGTCAGCGAAATCATCCGTCCAGGTGGGATTGTTTAGGGAAGCGCGTGGGTCGCCGCTTCCAAGCGTGGGTGTAGGTTGGAGTGTCGTTGTGGGGGATGGCGTTGGAGAAGACGTGGGTGTCTCTGTCGCTGTCGGCTCTGCCGTAGGCGTCTCCGTTGGGGTGGGTTCGGTTGGTACGACATACTCCGGGTAGAATTGAAAATCCCAGGCGAAGGAGACATCCGACCGCAGTTCAGCCTCGGCCAGATCAACGGCCTGGCCGATCGAGCCTGTTGGATCCTCACTCGCTGGATAGGTCCATCTCCCGGGGAGCAACCGACTGGCATTCATCGCGCTGTTTGGATCAATCATGACGCAGTACTTCCCTGGTCCGAGGCCGGCAAAGAGGAAGATCCCATCCTCACCCGTCATTGTCGTCCCAGCGCCAAAGGAAGGACATTCCCCGTTCCCGAGCGAAATCTCGATGCCCGAAAGGTTCTCCTCGCCGCCATCGAGGTTTCCATTCCCCTGCAGTTTTTCCGTCTCGGGATCGAGTACGCATCCCGCAGGAGGTAAATCAGGGAGCGGCACACCCTCAGGGGGTGTCGAACAGCGGTCGTGCCAGACTCGGCCGGCGATCCCCCCTCCGCCTTGCGAGACCTGCCCTCCTTGATCGGGCTGGTTCGCTGTTGGGGCGCCGCCAAGATTGCACGCGAGCGAAACGAGCAGCAAGGTTAAGAAGGCAACAAGGATCCTTCGCAAACGACCCGATAGGCTGATCATGGCGACACCTCGCATTCCAACGCCGTCATCCACAACTCAAAGCAGGGTTACCGGAATTACCGCTTATAAGGAAAAAACCCATCGACACTATAGCATGGCGATGGATTCGATGAAAGAGCGTGTGCCCCCACGGGGGTTCGAACCCCGGTTTCGGCCTTGAGAGGGCCGCGTCCTGGGCCACTAGACGATGGGGGCAACGGTCGAAATTCTACCATCGCGGCGGAATAGGGTCAATGAATCTTGATCTTCTAGCCTCAAACCCGACCCCCTCAAACGGCTCAACCGATCTCACATGCTATAATGCGAATGCTTTAGTCCGAATAAATTCTGTTCTTTCTGGATAAAAAACATGCTGGCAGCTAAATTCGACAGCAGGCTAGAAACCATCCTGCCGACGGTGAAGAAACCGGGACGCTATACCGGTGGTGAACTTAACCAGGTCGTTAAAGTGTGGTCCAGCGTTGAGGTGCGCATCGCACTCGCTTTCCCCGATATCTACGACCTGGGCATGTCCAACCTGGGTCTGGCCATCCTGTACGACATCCTCAATCGGGAGCCAGATTACCTGGCAGAACGGGTATACCTTCCCTGGGTGGACATGGAAGAGGCTATGCGCCGTGAAGGGATCCCGCTCTATACGCTTGAGAGCAAGCGTCCGGTGTCATCCTTCGATATCCTTGGCATCTCTCTCCCCTACGAGACGCTCTACACAAATACACTGAACCTGCTCGATCTGGCCGGGATCCCAATGCGAAGTGCAGACCGAAGCAGTGAACATCCACTGGTCATCGCCGGGGGACACGCCGCCCATAACCCGGAACCGATGGCAGCCTTTATCGACGCCTTTGTTATCGGCGAAGGCGAGCAGGTCATCCTTGAGATCGCACAGGCCGTCCGTGATTGGAAGGCATCGGGCACGGGGCGTGAAAACCTATTTAAAATGCTGGCCAGCATCTGGGGAGTATATGTTCCCAGTTTGTACCGGGTTGACTACCTTGAGGATGGGACGATCTCACACATCAACTCCCTGACGAGTGAGGCTCACTTGCCGGTCATGAAGCGCATCCTTCCAAGATTACCGGAACCCTTTACGCGCTTCATCGTCCCATACGTCGACGTCACCCACAACCGCATCCCAATCGAAATCATGCGCGGTTGTACCCGCGGCTGCCGATTCTGCCAAGCGGGTATGATCACCCGCCCTGTTCGGGAACGTCCCATCGAAGAGATCCTGGATGCGATCGAGGAAGGAATCAACCACACCGGCATTGAGGAGGTCGGGCTTATGTCACTATCCTCCTCGGATTTCGATGAAATCGTGCCGCTCGTACAGGCAGTCAGCACGAGGTTCGCTCATCAGAACATCAAGGTGTCGCTGCCCTCTTTGCGCATCGAATCGGTCTCGGTGGACCTGATGGATGCCCTGCAGGGACAGTCCTCACGCTCAGGCTTTACGCTCGCACCGGAAGCTGCCACGGAACGAATGCGAGAGATCATCAACAAGCCCGTCTCAACCGAGCAGCTTCTTCAGACCGCACGCGAGATCTACAGCCGAGGGTGGCAAACAATCAAGCTTTACTTCATGATCGGGCATCCATCGGAAACATTGGAGGATGTCCAGGCCATCGCAGATCTCTGCAAAGCCGTTCTCTCGGAGGGTCGTAAGATAATCGGGAAACGAGCCCGGGTCAATGCCGGAGTGAGTACCTTCGTCCCAAAACCGCATACACCATTCCAATGGGTGCCATGCGACTCGATTGAGCAAATTCTCGCCAAGCAGGAGCTGCTCAAACGGGAGGTACGGGGACAGGGGTTGAAATTGAATTGGAACGATCCACATGAGACCATGCTCGAGGCCTGGCTCTCTCGCGGCGACCGTCGTCTGGCCGATGTTATTCAGCATGCCTGGGCTGCCGGTGCGCGTTTTGACGCGTGGCGGGAGCACTTCGCCTACGATGCCTGGTTGCAGGCCTTCGAGCAGGCTGGACTGGATCCCGACTTCTACACCCACCGTGAACGCCCGATCGACGAGACACTCCCTTGGGATCACATCGACGTTGGCGTGAAGAAGCAATTCCTGACCGAAGACTTCCTCTGGAGTCTTGAAGGACGAACACGCATCGACTGCCGGGAACGGTGCTTCGCGTGCGGCATCTTACCAAAGTACGCCGGCATGCGACGGGAGCACCCAGGTGAAATATGGGAATGCCCCGAGGTCCGTTCACCGGCCCGTAAACCAGTCGAAGTGATCCCGCTCCTCCACGCCTGATGATATGAGTGAGAAGCCTCCCTTGCGGATCCGGATCGCATTCGAGAAGGGCCCGGAGATGCGCTTTACCGGCCATCTCGACCTGCAGCGCACCTGGGAACGGACTCTGCGTCGGGCACGCCTCCCTGTTGCCTATACGCAAGGATTTAACCCACGACCCAGGATGCAGCTCAGTCCAGCGCTCCCGCTGGGCTGTACCAGCATCTGTGAACTCATCGATGTCTGGCTCTTAGAGGAGATAGAGCCCCAGAGCCTGCTCGACAAATTGCGCGCTTCTTCCCCCCCAGGCATCATCGTGCTCGAGGTGAGCCCAGTTGCTGACCAGGAGGGCGCACTACAAAACCGAGTCATCGCCGTGGAGTATGAGGCTCAGCTACCTAGCGCAGACCAGTCCGACCAGCTCCGGGCTGCGATTGAGACCTTTCTCGGCGAAATACGGGTAGAACGTATCCGGCGCGGCAAACGCTATGATCTCCGCCCCTTAGTGGAAGCGCTGGAATGTTGTACAAACGATCGCGAACCGGGTGTAAGACTGAGGATGAGGCTAACCAGTCGAGAGGGCGCAACCGGTCGACCGGAGGAGCTGTTACTCGCCCTGGGTGTTGATCCAACACAGTTCCAATTTATACGTACCCGGATGTTTTTCGAGGCTGCTGGTTGAGGGCACCAGACGGATTGAACTTGCGCCCGGTTTCAATACCATGCGCAAGCAATATCTGCCAAGAAACCCCGGTTCTCATCCGTGGAATGCAAGCTCGGGGGGGTTGAATTTATGAGAGATCAAACAGGTTCATATACTTCATCGCAAGGTTTAAATCGCCTTTGAGCTCGATTCTCTTCGTGGCGATGGCCGTCATCGGGTTCAATTTTCCTGTAACGAGATCGATGTAATTCGAAGCTTCCGCTGAGAGCGTGAGGTTTGGACTATCAGCCTGGCCTGCCTCCACCGTGCATTTTTTATCCTTAATAGTGCAGACCCAATCGCCACCTTCTTCGCCCAGGCTGAACTGGATCACACCCTCGACGCCCTCGGCCTTTTCTGGCAGAAACGCGCCCGGCATTCGCTCCATCAATTCCTTCACGGTCAATGGCATCGGTCATGCCTCCTTCGTATGGATTGGACTATTGTAGCAAGTTTTCGAAAACGCCTGCGGCGCCCATGCCTCCCCCGATGCACATGGTCACCATGACCTTTCCCGCCTTTCGTCGGCGCGCTTCATGCATAATCTGCACGGTTAATTTAGCCCCGGTTGCACCCAGCGGGTGGCCGAGCGCGATCGCACCCCCGTTAACATTAACGACAGTTGGATCCAATTCTAGCGTCCGGATGACTGCCAGACTCTGCGAAGCGAAGGCCTCGTTCAGCTCGATTAATTCAATCTCGTCCAGTGTCAGTCCGTAGCGATCGAGCACCTTGGGTATGGCCTTGATCGGGCCGATCCCCATCAGCGCTGGATCTACCCCGACGACCGCATATCCAACAAATCGCATCCAGGGCATGATCCCGAGCTCCTCCGCCTTTTCTCGGCTCATGATCACAACCGCTGCTGCACCATCGGATAAAGGTGACGAGTTCCCGGCAGTAACCAGACCATTCGGCGCGAAGGCGGGTTTGAGCCGGGCCAGCGCCTCTTTCGTCGTATCCTTGCGGATTAACTCATCCTGCTTGAAGCTGACCGTCTTCCCACCATTCCGCGTAATTGTTGTCACTTCCAAGGGAACGATTTCATCCGCAAACTTACCCGTCTCCTGTGCTCGCGATGCCTTCTGATGGCTCATGTAGGCAAATTCGTCCATATCTTCACGCCTGACGTTGTATTCACGCACAACATTCTCAGCCGTCTGCCCCATGCTGATATAGACCTCGGGCATTTCTACAACCATCTCCGGATGCGGGTTGATGCGGAACCCGGTCATGGGCACCATGCTCATGCTCTCAACCCCGCCGGCGATGATGATGTCCGCTCCACCAGCGATGATCCGCTCACAGGATTGCGCAATGGTCTGTAAACCGGACGAGCAGAACCGGTTCACGGTCATAGCCGGCACCGAATCCGGAAAACCGGCGTGCATGGCGATCGGACGGGCTACGTTCAAGCCCTGGCTTCCCTCCGGGAAAGCGCAGCCGATCACGATGTCATCTACCAGCGATTTATCCGGGATGCCTGCCCGCTCCCAGGCAGCCTCAACCGCTGCCCGGGCCATGTCCTCCGGCCTGAAGCTCGCCAGCGTTCCTTTCTTAGCCCGCCCTATCGCCGTGCGGGCGCCTGCGACCAGTACAGCCTCTCTCGCCATAGCTTTCTCTCCTTAGCCCTTAGGACGCCTTCCGCGGAGTCCCCAAAGTGATTGCGGGTGCATGAAACGCTCTCATACTCTCGAGTGTCCACTTTAAGAAGGACATAGTCCCATGTGCCTCATTCTCAAGTGTGTTAACAGTCCTAATTTCGCAGCGGCTTGTTGGTTTCGAGCATATGCTGGAGCCGGTCGATCGTCTTCTGCTCGTGGCATAGCTCAAGGAACGCCTGGCGCTCCAAGTCAAGCAGATACTGTTCTGGGACCCAGGAAGGTTCGGTTAGATCCCCGCCACATAGGACCCATGCCAGCTTGTTGGCGATGACTGCATCATGTTCGGTGGCCCAGCCTGCTTCACACAAGCCCCAGACCGCGGCTCGCAGCGCTGCCAGGACGTCACGGCCGGCAGCGTAGACCCGCTCCTGCATTGGTGGCCGGTATCCCTCCTGGACCATTGAGAGCGCGGCGCGCTTGGCTTCTGCCAGCAGATGCTCCTTCTTCATGACAATCCTGTCGCCAGGTTTGAAGAAACCCATTTCGAAGGCTTCGAAGGCTCCGGTGGCCACCTTGGCCAACGCAATTTGCTCAAAGACTTGCTGCATAACCGATATCGGATCCGCATTCTCTATGCGCATAACAGGGTTGATCACACGGCGGATCATCTCCTTGGTACCCGACCCTGCCGGGATGACCCCCACACTCATCTCAACCAGACCGATAAAGGTCTCCGCAGCAGCCACCCGTCGGGCACAAGCCATGCTTAACTCTGCGCCACCACCAAGCGTCATCCCATGTGGAGCAGCTACGATGGGCTTGGGGAAGTAGCGGATCCTCATCAGTGCGTCTTGCATTCCTGCGATCTGATCCTCAATCTGGCCCCACTCGCCCTGCTGACCGGCCATCCAGATCAAAAACACGTTCGCTCCCGCACAGAAGTGCTTACCTTCGTTTCCGATGACGAGCGCATCAAATACATCTGCTTCAGCCGCGTCCATCGCCTGGGCCAGCATCTCAAAAATATCCTGATCAAGAGCGTTGGCCTTTGAGTGGAACTCAACCAGGCCGACCTTATCCCCCATGTCGATCAGGCTTGCAGAGGCGTTGCTCTTTTGCACGGCCCCTTTACGTGCTTTCAGACTGGCGATGGGCAGAATCCGCGGGTCTTGCTTCAAGGGTTGGTATTCACCGGACTTGAGATCGTAATACCCGACCTGTTCGTCCTTCTTCACCTGGTAAAAGGTCTTGTGCCCACCCTCGAGCATCTTTTTAACCCACGAGGCCACCGCGATCCCCAGCGCTTCCATCTTCTTCACCGTGGCTTTTACCCCGAGCGCATCCCAGATCTCGAATGGGCCGATCTCGTTTGCGAAGCCCCACTTCATCGCCAGGTCGATGTCCACGAAGCGATCCGCAATTTCAGGCACGCGGCGCGAGGCGTACCCAAGCGCGTTGGCGGTTGTTTCCCAAAGATACTCGGCCAATCTGCGGGTTTCTTCGTCGACATCATCGCTCTCAGTTTGTTCAACGATCCAGCGATAGCGCTCACCGAGATCCTGGATCTTCTTCCCTTCACTGTAGAACTCGAAGCGGGGGTTCTTCGGAGGCTCGTGCTCCATAGTGGCCGGGTTGAGCACCCAGAATTCCTTACTCCCATCCTCCTGATCCACACGCTTGTAGAACCCAACTTTGGTCTTGTTGCCCAACCATTTGCGTTCGAGCATGCCCTCCAGAACTCGAACCGAGGCTTCATGCTGCAATACATCC
>Ga0315534_1000759_pt1 | contig 22622 bp, 17 predicted proteins | sample SalMarSW160240MG_FD_203094 | JGI IMG/M metagenome (GOLD analysis project Ga0315534, IMG submission 203094) | Salt marsh sediment microbial communities from the Plum Island Ecosystem LTER, Massachusetts, United States - Salt Marsh Sediment SW1602-40 ...
AACATCCACCGCCACTCCGTCGCGCCGAGACTGATCTGGGCAAGGGCATAATTCGAGAAGAACGCCGCCAGGATGCCCAGCACAATATTGAACTGGGTGAGCGCGACGAGCCGCCCGCGCAGCGAAGCAGGAGAGATTTCAGCGATGTACATCGGCGACACGACCGATGCGCCGCCCACGCCGATCCCGCCCAGGAATCGAAAGAAAATGAAAGACCACCAGCTCCAGGCCAGCGCGCTTCCCAACGCCGAGACCAGATACAGGACAGCGATACCGACCAAAACGGCCCGCCTCCCGAGGCGGTCGGCCGGGGCCCCGGCCGTCATTGCACCGGCGATCGTGCCGACCAGCGCGCTGGCCACGGTGAAACCAAGCCAGAAACTGTCCAACCCGTACAGCGTGGCGAGCGCGTCCGTGGTTCCCGAAATGACAGCCGTATCGAACCCGAACAGCAGTCCGCCAAGGGCGGCGATCAGGGTGCTCGCAAGCAGCCTGCCGGCGATGCCCGACGTTTTCGGCGCACCAGTCGTGGCCGAGTAAACCGACGACGACGACGCGTTCCGTCCGGTCGGCAGATCGTCATTGGTTGGCATACGATCGGTCCTGCTCACGAGTTGGCAAGGGAAAGACGGATTTCCGATTGGACATCCTCGTCCGATTCCACTACCTGGCGCTGACGCAGTGCCTGAAACGCCTCATGCTGATCGTATCTCCCCAAGGCCCAGGCACAGGCGGCACGAACCAACGGTTCAACGTCCGCCAGTCCGCGCACCAGTGCCGGAAGCACCACGGGTGATCGGGAATTGCCCAGCACAACGGCGGCATTGCGAAGCAATCCCGTCCGCTTCGGCCGCCACAAAGGCGAATGGCGGAACCGCCGGCGAAAACCTTCCTCGTCCAATTCGAACAGTGCCGCAAGGTCCACCGGGTTCAGTGCCGCAAGTGGATCGAACGGTGACGGCGTGAGCGAGGGCGCGTGTTGATTCCAGGGACACACTTCCTGGCAGATGTCACAGCCAAAGAGCCAGTCTCCCATGGCTTCGCGGTATTGATCAGGGATGCTTTCCCGCAATTCGATCGTCAGGTAACTGATGCACCGTGTCGCATCCAAAACGTACGGCTGGGGGAAAGCTCCCGTGGGACAGGCGTCGAGACACGCTCGACACGTGCCGCAATGATCGACCGTGGCAGGAGCATCATAAGCCAGTTGCAGGTCGGTAAGCAGCGCGGCGAGAAAAAACCAGCTTCCATAGGTCTTATTCAACAGCAGCGTATTCTTGCCTTGCCAACCCAGACCTGCGGCCTGAGCGTACTGCCGCTCCATCAGCGGCGCCGTATCGACAACGCCTCGGACGCGGGCATCTGGGTACCGCTGGAGGACCCCGTCGGCCAGTTCGCGCAACCGTTCGTGGATGATCGAATGGTAATCTTGCGGGCCCCATGCGTAGCGACTGACTCGCCCCTGACACGGTCCGCAACGGCGCGGTTCGGCCGTTCGATAATTCATCCCCAACATCAGAATCGAACGTACGCCTTCCAGCACGTACCGCGGATCCGCGTAGGCCTTCTCGCGTCGTGGCAAGTAGCGCATGTGCCCCGCATAGCCTGCAGCCAGCCATTGCCGAAAACGGTCCATCCCGGCCGCGGGTTCCGCCGGGCATACGCCCGCCAGCTGAAAGCCCAATGCGTGGGCGTCTTGCTTCAATTCAGCGGTGAATTGCTCGGATGTCATCTCGGCGTTCCGCGGCCCGGCGCGCACGAGCAGCCCCCGGCCGTCTCCGGTATTGACGCGACGTCGCAGGCGTTCAGAATGCATAGGCCCGCGCGGTTGCCAATCCTGCACCCGTGGTCCCGCGCCGTTCGGCTTTGCGTCGCGTGTTCCAAGGCACGTTCTCTTCGGAGTCCGCACGGTGGCTCTCTACCGTTCCAAATACCGGATCGTTGGTGGCCGCCCCTACCGATGGATCCCTCTGTTATGCCTTGTCGCCGGCGGGTGTCAGCCCGAGGTCGACCAGCGCGAGCTGGGACATGTCGTCTATCGGCTGCCAGACGTCCCCGGAGCGGAAACACCGTACGTGCTGGAACATTTGGAATCATCTGAGGATAAAGTCGCTCGGTGAACGCCGCTTTCACAAAAAGAGCGTCCGGGCGCTGCCCGGTCCGGCCATTAGCCAATGCCTGCCGTTTGCCCGCAAGCCCCTGCCCAGGATCCGCAGGTGGGGGAGCTGTCCCCGGCGGGCGCGACCGGCGGCGTGCCGCGAAATTACCCCTCTAGAGGTATATGGAGCACGGACATCCTGGACCTGCCCATCTTTTCGCGTTCCCAATATACCTATATCTCCTGTATTTCAGTTTATGCTTGAGATTTACAATCTGCCTATTTAGCCTGGAATGTAGGATGTATTGGCATACAACGACCTTCCTGGTGATGAGGCAGACTGCGATGAACCGGTTATTGGGCGTGTCGATCATTTTGGGTGCGTGCTCTTTGGTGGTATGGGCGAGCGACGTCCAGGCGGGCAACGGTTACGGATGGGGATGGGGGCCGTATCGGTATTACTCGAATCCCTATTATCCGAGCGATCGCCGGATTCCCTATTTCGCCGAGCATCCGCCGGTGTATTACAGCGTTCCGGTGGCTCGCACGTACGGTTTGAGTCCGTTTGCGTACCCGCCGACGTACGAGCCGGCCACGCCCGTGGAGCCGCTGATGGTTCCCAATCCGTACATCGACGCGGAGCCGTCGGCGGCGGGTTCCAAGGAACGGGTTACCCGTCGGGTTCCTCAGCCGCTTGTCGTGGAGAATCCGTACGTGTCTGGCGATTCGAGTGTCGCCAGGGCGCCGTAGTGGATTCGTCTGGACACACGTGGTCAAACTGCTAAGGTACCGGCCCTTCGGGCGATGGCTGCAGCCATGCTGCGCGAAGGGCCGCTTCTCTTGTTGGGTCGCCGCTTAGGGGTTCCGCGGTTGGACGCCGCTCGGTGTGTCTGTCGCGGGGCGTTATCGAGGAAAAGGAGTTCCTGATGAAGCGACCGATCAGTCTGATCGGGCTGATTTGCGTGTTGTCGGGTTGCCAGGGAGGAGGCTCCGTGGTGGATCCCTTTATGGGACGTTCCACGGTACCGCCTCCGCCGACGGTGCAGTTCCCTCAGCCTCAAGGTGGCCAACCCTATTATCCGGGCACGCCCGCGCCGAATTCTGCGCCACCCGCATCGTCCGCGCCTCCGCCCGGCGCGTACCAATATCCGCCGCAGAGTTCTGTGAGGGAACCGGATGGGTCCAGATTGCAGCCCGTATCCGATGCCGAAGAGCGCCTATTGTTGACAGAGCGGTCCACTCCGATTCGCATTGTTGAGCCGCGTCGCGACACGTCGATTCGCTCAGTTCCGGCCACGGCATTCGGCGGGCAAAGACCATCGGCCGGATCCGTTGCGAAACAGCCCGTCGTGCCCGCCGCCTACGAAGGCACCGCGGGAAGCGAGCGCCGCACATCGTCGGACGGAGCTGTCGAGCTGGCCGACCTTCCTCGATCGGCCGGATCCCGGAGCGCCGCTGGTGTTGCAGCGCGCAGCAGCAGGTCATCGTACGCCTATGCGCCCGATTATTCCTGGCTTCGAGGTCGGGTGGAGTATCTGGCGAGCAAGCGCCAGTGGAAGTTGCGGTACATTCCGATTGACGGGTCTACGGATGAGTATGGAGGGAGCGTAGTCATTCGCAATCCATCCATCCTTGGGGACATCAGATCAGGTGAATTCGTCGAAGTGGCGGGCAGCCTGCACGCGGACACGGCAAAGACGGCCACAATATCTCCGGATTATGAAGTGGCACAAATAGGTTCTTAAAGCGTTTAGCCAGACCGCCGGTTCGTCCGAAAGCTCGCGTTTCAGTCGTCCGTCCTTGATCTATTGTTAGAAGCGGATTCGAAATGCCCTGTAGTCGTTCCATGACCGAAAAATGTCACGGCAAGATCAGGTTTGGAAATCGGCTGTAGGCACTATTAGGCTCGCGTTGGATGTGACCATCGACCGCGCCGGGATACGGTGAGCCGTGGCGGACGACTTACAAAAGACGATCGATACACTTACCACGGGCAGCGCGGAGCAGCGGCTGGCCGCGGCAGAAAGGCTGGCGCAGTTTGGACCCGAGGCGCGACCTGCTGCTTTGGTGCTGGTCGACGCTTGCGCGGATCCTGAGGAGCAAGTACGCCACTGGGCAGCGTCCGCGCTGGAGGATCTGGGGCCGCCACCTGATGCGGACGTACCGGGGCTCGCGGCCGCGCTGGGCAGCGGCAACGCGGACGTTGCGTACTGGGCGGCGACCTTACTCGGACGATTGCGGGAGCGGGCCGCGGCGGCCGTCGTTCCGTTGCAGACCGCCCTGGAATCGTCACCGGCGACCACGGTCCGTCAGCGAGCGGCATGGGCCTTGGGCAAGATCGGCCGATCCGCTCGACCCGCCACCGGTGCTTTGCAGCAGGCCGCCGCCGCCGATGACCCCCGCCTGTCGCGGCTTGCCAGACAGGCGCTGTCGCTGCTTCAGTGACCGGCCCTGTTGTAGTGCGCGGGAGGGCCGGATGCGGTTCGCGGCGAATTTACCGAGCATTTTTTCGCATTCGCGCGGCGGCTCCGCGTCGAACACAACGCGCAGTAATGCTAAGGCGTGTCGCACTTAGCGGTTCCGCTTGCATTTCCCGCATACCGGCGTCAAACGTCTGGGAATGCGGAGCATCCGGCGGAGACCTGCTCGAAGCTGGACGGTTTCGGTACGCTATTGCTCGCCCGCGACATCGAACCGTTGTGCCCCATGGCGGCAATTCCCGCACCGCCCAGGATGGCAAGCAGGATGGCAAGCATCATGAGAACCAGCGTCGACGGCTCCGGGACGGCCTGTGGAGTGGCGGTTCCCAGCTTGTACGAGACAAAATCGAGATCAAACGCGGCCCAACTTGTGCCTGATGGCAGGCCGATATTCAGAGCTTCATTCGAATTCGTTTGCGCGCCGTTGGACCTTCGAACAACGAATGTCTCGGGCGTCACGGATCCGTCCATGTAGACATTGACATCGTAGTCGGCGTCTCTGTCGGGGTTCTGGATCGTGATCCAGAACTCGTGCCAGTCAAGCAGGTCCTCATCGCTGATCGGCACCAGATTTGCGCCGGTTCCCTGGCCATCCGGTGGATTCATCAAAGCCCGATCGGAGCCCGGCAGATCGAAGATACCGCCTCCGGGCCGGTTGTTCATGATCAGCCCTCCACCGATGTTTCCGCCGCCCACACCAGCAGGAATCACCGCGCCGTTGTTGCCGCCCGCCGTGCCGGGAGTGTCAATGTCGAGCACGAGCGAAAAGCCGATCGCGGTCAATCCGTTCGGGCCGGACTCGGAGAAGGAAAACATGGACACGGCACTGTCGGAGACTTTATAGCCTTTCCCGTTCGCGGGCCAGGGGGTTACGACTTGGAGATCTGGGAATTCGACTTCGCCATCGTTGAAGTCCGGGTACACGTCGTCGAGCACACCAGTCGACGAGAGACGTGCGCGGAAAGACAGAGTGATTCCGTTGGTCATGACGCCCATGGCGCCTGGATGTTCCTTCTGGATGTCGTGCCCGAACATGAGCGTGCGGTTGCTCGGATCCAACCACGGAACGAAGCCGTTGTCCTGGCCAATCGGATTGACGGTTGTCGGGTCGCCTGTGTCCTGGAAACGAACGTAATTGGTTGAACCCTCTGAGAGTGCGACGACTCCGCCGGGAGAATCGCCTTCGGCGGCGCCGAAGGCATTCAGCGTCGGATCGACTTCACCCGGCTTGGATCCATCCCACTTGTTTTTTGATTTGCGTACCCAGTTACCGGTGCCCACAGTCAATGTGTCGGTCAGTGTGCCGAAGTCCGCGCGGTCACCGTTATAGGTCAGATCCCAGCCAGGATCCCTGTAAGCGATGCCGGCTTGGGCGATACCAAGCGTGCCGGCCGGGAGCCCGGCGACGGCAAGAAGAACGAGGCTTTTCGAGACCGTCGCTGACGCCCAGCGGGGTGCAGTAACTCTCAATCTCGTGACACCTCGGTCTTGGCTGTCATCCGCGTATTTCAAGGGCTTCATGGGAGGTTTTCTCTGGATTTCGCGCGGTGTTTTGGTGGAGGCGGACTCTTCGGCGACGGTCAACGCGCCATAGGCGGGTTGCACGCGTGTGGCCGGATCAAATTATTCTACACGGAATTGCGAACCTTTGCCTCCTATCGGTGGCCATGCCGACGGCCGGCAGAAACCAGGACTCTTGTCGAGGACTGCATTGCAGAAAGGCGATGAGAAGCGCTACCGCATCCGGTAGTCGCTGGCTCTCGCTGGTCGTCTGTCCTCAATGGCAATACAGAGCACCTTCAGATTCGCTTCGGTGCAAGCTGCTCACCATAGTTCGCGAGAGGCGATGCGCGCCCCTTCAGCGAGGCTGGCGAATTTAGCCCACACGATACTAGGATGTATTTCCTGCTCGCGAGCGGCAAACGACGCAAAACCGCAATCGCTGCCCCCGATGACGTTCTCCCGTCCGACAACGCCGGCGAACCGGATGAGCCGTTGGGCCACTAGTTCCGGATGCTCGACGAGCGGCGTCGAATGCGAAATGACGCCGGGAATGATCGATTTTCCCTCGGGCAGGGTGACGCTTTCCCACACTTTCCACTCGTGTTCGTGACGCGGGTTGGCCGCTTCGAACGAATACGCGCCCGCGTCCACCTGGAGCATGATGTCGATAATGTCGCCCAGATTCATTTCATGAACCCGCGGACCGATGTTGATTCCGTAGCAGGTGTGGAACCGTACCCGATCGTTCGGCAGATCCCGCAGAGCATAGTTCAGCACTTCGATCCGAAGCCGCGCCCATTGCCGGCAGTCTTCCACGGTCAAATCGGGTCTTGCAATGTAATACGTCAACAAACGCGGATCGTCGATTTGGAGGATTAACCCGGCGTCGATGATTGCCTTGTATTCTTCGTGCATGGCGTCGGCGATCGCATACAGGTAGGCTTCGTCGGATTCATAATACGCGTTGGGCTGCTGTCCTTCGACGTCGGAAGGGGATACGGCCGTCATAAAGACTTCCCGCACGTCGTGCCTCGCGGCCGCCGCTTTCACATTCTCGATGTCGCGGCGCAGGACGGCCTGGCCCACGTACTTGACCGGTCCAGTACAGGAGAGCTTCACAGCTTTTGCGATCAGACTCTCCCGCGCTTTGCGATGGGCTTCGTAAAATTCCGGAAAGGCCAGCGTTTCGCGCGATTCGACCCACAAGTCTTCGACGATCTCGGTGCGTGGAGAAAATCCCGAAAGCCGTTCGGTGACGTAGGTCAAGAAACTCGATTTGCTCTGCTCGCCGTCGCAAACGACGTCGATGCCCGCTTCCACCTGGCGGTCGACGATATCGTCGACCGCCTGTCGCGTGGAAGTCGCAAACTCGTCAGCGTCAAAAACATCGCCGCCCTCCTTGGCGAACAGAAGTTCAAGTTGGCGATCGGGACGCGCCAGACTGCCGACATGCGTCGTCAATATTCGTTTCATGCTTCGTTTCATGAAGGCTCGACCGCCTTTCACTTTTACTAGTCGCTGTCAACTGGGCGGTATTCGGTCGTGCATCCCGATTTTACTCTTGCAGGCGGTGACTACCAAGCTGCGAAATTCGCAGCCGGCGACGCTTCCGCAACGTCGACGGGCGATGATGGCGAGACACCTGGGTGCAGGCTATATTGACTCAGGGAACGCTCGCGTTTCCGTAACCTGTTCTTTCTTCCGTGTGCGAGGTACGTCGAATGGTGCGTCGGATGTTACTTGTCATTTGGATCTGGGGCATATCGGTCGGCGGATCCGCGGTTCCTGGCCTGGCCGCACCGCACGAGGTTTTCCACGAATCCACCGTCGACCGGGATGCCCGGATGGCTTGGTGGCGCGAAGCACGCTTTGGCATGTTCATCCATTGGGGTTTGTATGCGATCCCGGCGGGAAATTGGAATGGCAAGACATGCCCAGGCCCCAGTGAATGGCTGATGAACAGCGCGGATATCCCCGTAGCAGGATACGAAGAATTGGCCGCGAAATTCAATCCGGTAAGCTACGACCCACGGAAGTGGGTTGCGACCGCCAAGAACGCCGGAATGAAATACATCGTGGTCACGTCCAAGCACCACGATGGTTTCAGTTTGTTCGACACGTCCGCCACTGATTGGGATGTTGTCAGTGCGACTCCCTATGCAAGGGATTTGCTGGCGCCCTTGGCGAAAGAGTGCCGCCGTGCAGGCCTCAGATTTGGTATCTACTACTCCATCATGGACTGGCACCACCCGGCTCAGACGCACGGAGACGAGAACTACAATCCGACGCGGATCAAACCAGGACGCAAGCAGGAATACATTGACTTCACAAAACACCAAATCGATGAACTGCTGGAGACGTGCGATCCCGATGTACTCTGGTTCGATGGCGAGTGGCCTGATTGGTGGACCGAACCGGACGGCAAGGAATTGTACAGCTATTGCCGCGGCCGGAAGCCAGGAGTCATCATTAACAATCGCATTGGCAAAGGTCGCAAAGGCATGGAGGGTCTGACCAAAGACGACCAGGCATATGCCGGCGATTTCGGCACGCCGGAGCAGGAGATCCCTGCGACTGGTCTGCCGGCCGTCGATTGGGAATCGTGCATGACGATGAACGACTCCTGGGGTTATAAACGGGACGACGAAAACTGGAAATCTGCCTGTACACTGGTGCGGAATCTCATCGACATTGCCAGCAAGGGAGGAAACTATCTTTTGAATGTGGGCCCCACGGCCGAAGGCGAAATCCCCGCCCCCAGTATGGAGCGGCTCCAGAAGATAGGGCGCTGGATGGACCTCAATGGCGAAAGCATCCATGGCACGGAAGCAAGCCCGTTTGAAAAGGTCACGTGGGGACGTTGCACCCGGAAGCCGGGGAAGCTCTATTTGCACGTCTTTGACGTACCGGAGGACGGCCTCCTGCGCCTTCCGGCGCTGGCAACCAACGTGCGCGGAGCGCGCCTGCTGGCTGGGGATGGTTTGCGACTGCCCGTGAGTCAGAGCCGCAACGAACTTCAGATTCATCTGGGGGCCGCACCGGACGTGCCTCTCGCGGAGCTGGCCAGCGTCGTCGTGGTTGACATTGACGGCCCCATTCAGATTATGCGAACGGTTGATTGAAAGCTCCAATGCCGCGAAAGTGCTGGTTCTGAGCCCATCCGTTTCGTTGTGCCCCTGTCGTTCTCAAACCGGAGCCCGACTCCAAAAGAATGGCTACACCGCGAAAGCCCGCACGATCGCCATGAAAATAACGTCCATTCCGCAGATCTACCGAAATGTCAATCGCTGGCGCGAGATCCTGTCCATCCTCAGCAAGTACGGTCTGGCGGGCTGGATTGGACGGTTGGACATCTCCTTTGCCAAAGGACTGCTCAAGAACCGGGCCGGCGAAGCGCTGGCGCATCACCCGCGAGAGACGCGGATACGCATGGCGTTAGAGGAACTGGGGCCGACGTTCATCAAACTTGGACAGATCCTCAGCACGCGGCCCGACGTCATCGGCATGGAGCTGGCCGACGAACTCAAGCAGTTGCAGTCCAACGTCCCGGCCGACCTTCCCGAGACCGTGCACAAGACGATCGCCGACGAGCTTCACGGGTCGGTCGACACGCTCTTTGCTGCCTTTGACGATTGTGCAATGGCCTCCGCGTCCATCGGGCAGGTCCATCATGCCCGGCTCCTGTCGGGCGAGGACGTGGTTGTCAAAATCATGCACAGCAACATCGAACGTCGCGTCTGCGTGGACCTCGACATCATGTTCGGCATTGCTCAACTCGCGGAGCGAATTCCGGAACTGGCGCGCTACCGGCCTCAGCGACTGGCGGCCGAGTTCCAGAGGATGTTGCGGCGCGAGCTGGATTTTGGGCGCGAGTTGCGCAACCTGAAGCAGTTTGCCCGCAACATGGCGGACAACGAGGGTGTGGTCATTCCCCGCCCCTACGAGGAGTTGTCGACGCGCCGTGTGTTGACCATGCAATATATCGACGGTGTAAAATTTTCGCAGCTCGGCAGCGACGGACATCAGGCATTCGATTTGTCCGCCGCCGCGCGGAGAGGAGCGGAAGTTTTTCTTGAAATGATCTTTCAACATGGTTTCTATCACGCCGATCCGCATCCGGGCAACCTGCTGTTGCTTTCCGATGGCTCAATCGCCCTTCTCGACTGCGGGATGGTCGGGCGGCTGGACGAGTCGTTGCGGGAAGACATTGAAGAGATGCTCTTGGCCATCGTCGGGCACGATGCCGAACAGCTCTCATCGATTATTGTCCGCGTCGGTGCCGTACCTCAGAATCTCGACGAGGCGCATTTGACCGCCGACTTGAGCGATTTCGTTGCCTACTTCGCGCATCAGAATGTGCAGAATTTCGACCTGGGCGGCGCCCTGTACGAAATGATTGAAATCATCCGCCGCTACAACATCATGTTGCCATCGCCCATCGGCATGCTGCTCAAGGTGCTTATCATGCTCGAAGGGACATCAAGACGCTTGAGTCCGAACTTCAGCCTGATGGAGCTGATGGAGCCGTACCAGCAGCGGATGCTCAAGCGTCGCATGTCTCCCTCAAGGCACTTAAAGAAAATCCGGCGGATCACCTACGAGATGGAGCAACTCGCAGAGCTTCTTCCGCGGCGATTGCGGGAAATCCTCTATCAGGTACAGACGGGCCGGTTCGACGTGCACCTGGATCACCGCGGGCTGGAGCCTTCGGTCAATCGGCTGGTATTGGGCATGTTGGCCAGCGCCTTGTTCCTGGGATCATCGATCCTGGTCAGCCTGAACGTGTGGCCCATTCGCGGTATGTCGGTCCCCGGCGTCCTGGGCTACGCCGCATCCCTCTTCCTGACTCTCCGCGTCCTGCGGGCCATCAGCAAGTCGGGGCACCTCGACCGTCGGCGGTGACGCCCGGCGGGTCCCGTCCGAGGCCGACGGCGTGCTGAATCGAGAGATCGTGTGTTCGATGCGGCGATTCAAATCGTCAAGTTCGGCCAGCACCTCGTTTTGGAGCTGGTCAATGTCGCGCAGGGAGCGGGCCAGGTTGATGTCGGACATGACGGTGCGGCCTTCAAAGCGGGCGGACGGAGATCGCGGGTTTGCGTTGGCGTAGGGTGCGGTCAGGAGCGGCTGGGACTGCCCCGCGACGCCGTCACGGCGGCGGCAGAGACTGGGGGCAGAGATAAGAAATCGACGCAACACCCGCGGAAGGTCCAATCGAGGGCCCTCGCCACACCCTGTTTTGCCGGACGGGCCGACCGCATCGAGCGATTGAAGAAGCCTTGCGGGATGGGAAAGAATTGCGTGCGGAGCACCGGGCCCATGTGCCGGACGTGCGGGACGGGACACCAGCGGGCCCGTCCGAGCCGGAATGCCTGGACACCTGCCCCCCATTGCCGGTACACTCAGGAATCTGTGGTTTCTGCGCAATCCATCCGGTTTTTTGGTGGCATGATGAATTTTAAGAGGAGGAAATGTGGTCAAGCTGACGTTGCGTGACAAAGAATCCATTCAGGAGGCCGTACGCCGCTTCCGGAAACTGGTGGAAAGAAGCGGTATCAAGAAAGAGGTCCGGCGTCGTGAGTATTATGAAAAGCCGAGTGAAACTCGGCGCCGCGCGCGCCTTCGTGCCGAACGCCGCGCTCGTCGCAACCGCACCATGGCCCGCGGTTGAAACGACGCTCACGTCGCCAACGCGCGGCTACTCCAGGCGGTTCTATCAGTAAGTGAATGTGCCGCGCACGAAAAAACCGTCGAACGAGAGGATGTTCGCGGTGTCCATCGCGGGCAGGTTCCCGCCAATGCCTTGCGTAATTCCCAGGTCGTGCCAGGCGTGGAACAGGTAGCCGCCTGCTAGCGTTGTGCCGGGCGCGAATCGGCACTCAGCACCCACCTCGAGCTCCGTCACCGGAAGAACGCGGTTGAGCTCGGCGGTTTCCCTTTGAGTGGAAGGCGTCGATCCGGAAACGAATCGACTACTGTTGATTTCGTAATCGCTGAGTAGCAGTGCGATATTGCCTTTCGCATAGGCCCAAAACATGGCAGCCGAGCCGAAATAGCGCCGACCCATGAGGCCAATGACCGGGCCGGCACCGCGAGCGTTGATGTCCGTTCGCCCAACGGCTGAAGGCCCTGTTTCCACGTCGCGAATCACACTGCCGTATTCCAGGTCCACCGCCGCGACGCGCGCTCCTGCCGACCAGGTTAATTCCCAGGGAGGACACGGATCACAGCAGTCTGGCCCGTTCGCTGCCGAGTGGCCCAGGAAGATGGTTTTGGAAAACGTGATGTCGTAGCTGTCGACATCCACGCTCGCCGTCGAAGTCAGCGACTCGCCAATGGACGTGTTGATCTCGAGCTGGCCCGTGAAAAACCGGTTGGCCGTGGCGGCATCGGTGGAGGCGGACGCGTGTCCATCGAGGTTGGTGTACGTGAAAAGCACTTCGCCACCGCAATCGCATAACCGATAGCCCAGGAAAGCGCGCACAGCGCTTTGATGGTTAAAGTGGTACGGGTGGCGCGTCTGGTTCAGATTCGTTCCTTCGGACGAGAATTCCGATTCGACAAATGCAATGGCCTCACTGAATGTGGGACGCACAAACAGATAGTCGGCTCCGCCGATCCAGGCACCGCGAGGGGGGCAGGCCACGGGGCAGCACGCGTCGCAGCCTTCCACGCAGCCGTGGCACGCCGCATCGTGCCATGTCTCGGCATAGCCGTCGTCAACCACAACGATTTCATCCGCGACCAAATCCTCCGTGTACTGCGTTGGCTGCACGTTCCTGTCGACCGTGCCGCCTTCCACCAGGGATGATTGCGAGGCCGATTCGTCCCGCGCGGCGAGACGACCTGACTGCGCCACGACCTGGCGATTGAGAAAATGGAGCGGCTCCTGGCAAAGCGCCTGTCCGCTAACGCCTAGGGCCAGTGCCATCGCCGCGGTCCTGAGCGCCGCGCCCGAACACCGATGCGCCATCGATCTCCCCCCCCTCTGCTGCAAACCATCCCGGCCGCCGGGCCCTCCTGGCGGGAGGCCATTACAACCGACAGAATCGGACCGCCTTACCCAGTCATCGGCCAGGCGGAACAGGCGCCTTCGCGTTTTTTTCGGCATAACCGCTGAAATCGCGAGAACAGGGAGAATCCGCAATGATTCTCCAGATTTCCCATTCTATTCACAACCAGCGATCCACCGTACGCAAGCGCGGGCCGCGCCGGGGATTCAGGGGCATCGGGACAGGGCGTTCTGGGCGGCCTGGATCACCGCGTCACAGGTCAGGCCCACACCGCGATAGACGTCGTCGTAGGGTGCGGAAGCCCCAAATCGATTTTCCACGCCAACAAACCTTCCATGGGGGCCGATGTACCGGTCCCATCCCTGACGAATACCGGCTTCTACCGCGACCCGCACGCGGGCTTCGTTCGGCAGCACCTGCTCTCGATAGTCGGCGTCCTGCTCGTCGAACAGCTCCCAGGACGGCATGCTCACGATACGAGCTTGAATGCCTTGGTCCGTTAACTGCGACGACGCTTCCACGCACAAGGGCACTTCGCTTCCGGTCCCGATCAGAATCACGTCCGGTGAACGGGACGGGCAATCGGAAAGGACGTAGGCGCCCCGCGCGACGCCCGCAGCGCCGGCAAACTTGGTGCGGTCAAGCGTGGGCAGGTTTTGCCGAGTGAGCACCAACGCGGCGGGACGACGCTTTAGCATCATCACCGTTCGCCACGCCTCGACGACTTCGTTGGCGTCGGCCGGCCGCAGAACGACCAGGCCGGGAATCGCCCGCGCGGCTGCCAGGTGCTCGACCGGCTGATGCGTAGGACCGTCTTCGCCGACGCCGATGGAATCGTGGGTAAACACGAACAACGACGGCAATTCCATCAAGGCACTGAGCCTCATTGCCGGTCGCAGATAGTCGCTGAACACAAAGAAGGTCGCTCCGAAGGCGCGCAGCCCCGACAAAGTCATCCCGTTGACGGCGGCGGCCATGGCGTGTTCACGAACTCCGAAATGGAAATTTCGGCCTCGGTGGTTGCCGGGTCCAAAATGCCCGGCCTCGGCCGATGTCATCTCGGTCTTGGTCGACGGGGCCAGGTCGGCCGAACCACCCACGAACCACGGGATGCGTTGCGCCAGCGCATTGACGGCCTTGCCTGCCGACGCGCGAGTCGCCTGCCCTTTGCTGTCGGGCGGAAATTCGGGGAGATCGGCGTCCCAGCCGTCAGGCAGCCGGTGCTGTCGGATGCAGTCAAGCTGGGCGGCCGGGCCGGGGTAACGTGCGCGATAAGCGTTGAGTTGTTCCTGCCAACCGCGGCGCATCGACTGGCCGCGCTGGCCGACGGCTGCCTGAAAATACTCGGCAGCCTCCCGCGGCACGCGAAACGTTTCATTCTCCGGCCATCCGTATCGTTGTTTGGTGAGCCGAATTTCCTCGTCGCCCAGCGGAGACCCATGGGCATCATGCGTGTCCTGTTTGTGGGGAGCGCCGTATGCAATATGACTGCGAACCACAATCAAGGTGGGGCTTTCGTCGTTGGCCAGAAACGCCTTGCAGGCGTCCTGCAGCGCGACCAGATCATTGGCATCTGCGACATGGCGCACCATCCAGCCGAGCCCCTGAAAGCGCGTGGCGACGTCTTCGCTGAAAGCAAGTTCGGTGCTGCCTTCGATCGTGATCCGATTATCGTCGTAAATCCAGCAGAGGTTCGGCAGGCGCAGATGGCCGGCCAGCGATGCCGCTTCGCATGCCACACCCTCCATCAGGTCGCCATCGCTGGCCAAAGCATAGACGTTGTAATCAAACAGCGTGATATCAGGCTGGTTGTAGCGTTCCGCCATCCACCGCGCGGCGATGGCCATCCCGACGCTGTTGCCACAACCCTGCCCCAGTGGTCCCGTCGTTGTCTCGACGCCCGCTGTCAGCCCGTATTCGGGATGACCTGGCGTGCGACTTCCCCATTGCCGGAAGTTTTTGATGTCGTCCAACGAAACCGCCGGGCTGTCCGTCGCATGTTCTTCCGCGTCGACATCGCGGATGCCGGCGAGGTGAATCAGCGAGTACAGCAGCATCGACGCGTGGCCGCATGACAGCACGAAGCGATCGCGGTTGGGCCATCGCGGGTCGAGCGGGTCGTAGCGAAGGAAATCTTTCCAGACCGTGTATGCCACGGGTGCCAGTGCCATGGGCGTTCCCGGATGCCCGGAATTTGCCTTCTGAACCGCATCCATGGACAGCGTTCGGATGGTATCGATAACAAGCTGATCTTTAGTCGTAACGTCGGAAGCCATGGGCGTGCTGGGTCCCTGAGAGCATGGTCAAGGAAAAAGGTATGGTACGGTCCCGCGGCTGACACCGCGCAACGGATTCTGAGGTCGCCGCCGGTGGGCTGCCGCGCGTGTCCAGTGGGTTGAGAGTGTAAAGCTTTCCAGTCGAGGGGTCAAAACGCAAGTTCCATTCGCCGGCCCTGCTCATGGCTGGCCCTGGCCTGAACGGCAATCCAGTAGGCTCGATAGGCGTCCTGCAGGCTGGATACGTCTCGGACGAGACTGGTGACGGAACGATGGAACCGCATGAACAACTGCTGGGTCACGGGCCGTTCGCTTTCCAGCGATTCCATGTGGCGACCCGCCTTGTCGAACCAGATGAGCGTGGACGGCAGGTCCACAAAGGCGATTCCGTTCTGGCAGGCCACTTGCATGTCTGCCGGTGGTCGGAAGCTGACTGCCTCCTTCCACTGTTCGGGAATATACCGGCCGCAACTGATCTGGGCCATCACGTCCGTGGACGCATTTTCGTCCGACTTGAAGCACAGATTCATCATCTGATATTCCGCCTGCCCCTCATCGCCCCTCGTTCGGTGGGCGATGCCCATAACCGAGCAGGGATCGCGGTCGACAACGTACCGGCACCAGTCGATGGCTTCGACGATCGCCGACAGACTGGAGGCTGGCGATTGCGAGCCGGACGTCGCGGGCGATTGCCGGTGGTGGCAAAACAGCAGTTGCGGTCGGCCCAGATCGGTGGCGATCAATTCCTTGAGCCGCAGCGTGGCGGGAGCCAGGCGGCAGGGTAGTTCCGCCGTGAATGCGATTCCGGCGGACTCAATGCGTTGCTGGACCGTGGCGGCCTGATCCGGACCCATGTCCAGCATCAGGGTGCTGTAGACCGCCTTGCCATAGTCGCAGGCTGCCAAGAGCGGCAGCGTGCCGAATGAGTTGGCCGTCAGCACGAGCACCGCGTCGATATCCTCGCGGCTGGCCAAAACGCGAAAGCCCGTCTCCACCCGCGCGTTGAACGGCCGGGCCACGGATTTCGCGCGGTGTGTGACGGCAGCATACACGGCCCGAATCTCGAAACGATCGCCGAGGGATCGCAGGGCCGGTGCGTAGTGGGTCTCCCAGGTATCCCCGAGTCCTACAATCCCTAGACGCAATTTCATCAGGCACCCGGAAAACGATGGGCGAACGTTGTGCCCGTCTGGCGAGGCGCGTTATTGACTCATGGCTGCAGCCGTACGATCGGCCGTTGGTTCCGCTGCCGCCGTGCTCGTAACGCGTGCACATTGCGATTCGCTTGCAGGGCGACATGCGCCACGCGATTCTAAATGATTGCCGGTCACCGAGAAAGTATACCCGATAGCCGCTCTGGAGACGGCCGCCGGCGGGAACTATGACCGGCCCGTCGGGAGGGATATATTGGACGGCGGCGGCCGCCCCCAGATTGATTCGCACCAGGACGCCTCGGACCGTGGAAATCTCGATCATTATTCCCACGTTCAATGAGCAAACCTATGTAGGACGCGCGGTCGCCCGCGCCTGGGCCACGGATCCAAAAGAAGTGATCGTCGTGGACGGTGGTAGTCGCGATGCCACGGCCAAACGGGCGACTTCGCGGGGAGCCCGCGTGATTCGCGGGCCTCGGGGCAGGGCTCGACAGCAAAACATCGGCGCCGAAGAGGCGGTCGGTCGGGTGCTGCTGTTTCTGCATGCGGACAACTGGCTTCACGCCGGCGCTCTTCACCAGATCAACGAAGCCATGGAGAGAACCGGCGTCCTGGGTGGCGCATTTTGCCAGAGAATCGAACAGCCCGGAGCCGCCTACCGCATTCTGGAATGGGGAAACGCAGCGCGAGTGCGGTGGCTTGGTTTGCCCTACGGGGACCAAGGGATCTTCATGCGGGCCGACATATTCCGCAGGCTAGGAGGTTTTCCGAACGTTGCGACTATGGAAGATCTGCTGCTGATGCAACGTTTTCGACGGCTCGGCAGGCCGGCCCTGCTGCCCGGGCCGTTGCATGTCAGTCCGCGTCGATGGTGCCGGCACGGTATCGTCAGGCAAACATTGAAGAACTGGTCGATGCTCGCCGCCCACCGGCTGGGGGCTCAACCTGAATGGCTCGCCGGGTTCTACCCGCCGCACGGCAGGAGGCGCACGGCTCATCACGATCAGGAAGAAAGTGCAACGCCGCCCGCGCAAGCAAGTGACGCGCAGCCGGAGTCTCTGAGAGCCGTCCGCTGCGGCGCGCCGCTGGTCCAAGTACCGACCGATGGCGAAACCTCCAGAATCAGTTCGGAATAACCGTCCAGGTCGGAGAATACAAGCATGAATCGTTCCATAGGTTTCCGCTTTCGATGTGTCGCCACACTGGCCGTGTTGGCCTGCCTTCCACAATCTGTTTATGCCGAACCAGACGTGCTTCGCCTGTTGCCGCCGGAAGCCTTCGGCTTTGTCTACGTGCAGAATCCATCCGAGATTTCCAAAGAACTCGAAGACATCGGTATCGAGCTCGGCGTAGCACTGCCCAAGTTGCTGGACGTCGCCCGCTCGGTGGCTGGAATTGAAGAGGGCTTTGACGCGGGGAAGGAATTGGTGCTGGGTGCGTCCTCGCCCGCACAGCCCGGGCAGCAGCCACAACCCTTCGCGTTGGTTCCCGTGTCCGACTATGCAACGTTCGTCGCGTCATTTCTTCCTCCCGAACAGGCCGACTCGAGCGGCATCAAGCAGATCACCATGGGGGGAAGCCAGCTATTATGCGCCGAGCGATCGGGCTACGCATTGCTGGTCGATGCAGGCAATGGCCCGCTCATCGATAAGCTCCTGAGCGATGCACCGCGGGTGAATCCCAATTTGGACGCTCTATTTGATGACATGCCAGATCACGACGTTGCGCTCGTAGTCCTGCAGCCCGGTGTCCAATATGCCTTGGACACAGTGATCGATTCGATCGAACAGGTCATGGCCCGCTTGGAAGCCATCGGCGAAGACGTGCCCGAACAGCTCGAGGCCGGCCGGGCCTTTATCTCGCTGTACTTGGACTGCCTCCGCGTGTTCCGGAGCGACACGTTGCTTGTGGGAGCTGGATTGTCGATCGACGACCAGCACAACACTTTGTTCGTCAAACGCATTCTGCTGAAGCCGGATGGACGAATGAGTCGCGTATTTGCGGCCAAAGCGTCTGCGGACGAAAAACCGTTGACGAAGCTGGTCAATCAACCGTTCGTATTGGCGGCCGCGTTGAGCCTGCCGAAGGAATGGGCAGCTTCCATGGCCAACCTTTCGCTGCGGATGCTGGAGTTGAGCAGCCCGTTGTACGGCACTAATGAACTTAGTGATGCCGACCGCCAGAAGATGCGCGACGCTTATGAGGCGACCATGGAGGGCATCGAATCGATCGCCGTCACCGTGGGATCGGGCCAACCGGGCGATCCGTTGTACGGAAATGTACAAGCCGTGATGCGCGTCCGCAATGCATCGGCGTACCTGACGAAATACGAGGAAGCGCTCGCGGTCTTGAACCAACTGTGGCAAACCGCCGGCGGAATGCTCGATGTTTCGTACGAAGCCGAACGCGTCGCTCAGTCAAACTTGGAAGGACTGAAAATCACCATCGGCATGAGCGCGGACTCTCTGGGCGAGGCCAGCGCTGAAATCAACGCGATGTTCGAAAAAATGTTCGGCCCGGGCGGAAAGATGATATCCTATCTGCTCAAAGTCGATGACCGCACTTGCTTATGGGTGATGGTGCCCGAGTCAGAACTACAGAACGCCGTCGAGCAGTATCGAAACAATCCGGAGGGATTGCAACAGCCTGCTCGACTTTCGCAAACCGGCCGGATGCTCACGCCCGACGCCGCGGTCAGGGTGTACATCAGCCCGGCTGGTGTTGTGCGATTTGCCCAGCGCGCGGCCAAAGAGCTGGCGGACGCCGACTTGCCCATTCCGGGTTTTCCAGCCTGCCCTCCCGTGGGACTCAGCATGGCATGGGATGCCGGCTATCTGGAGTTTCGCATGGCGGTCCCGGGCAAAGTGTTTCGTGCGGTTGGGGAGTTTGCCGAGGATATGCGATCCGGCGCGGTACAGCCATGACGGTGACCGCCGTGGACTTGCCACGTCGCTTTCTACTGGCTGATACGCTGGACGCTTCCGCCCTTGCCGTCGACACTCCGCAAGCCCGGCACGCCAACATGTGCCAGGGGCTCATGGGCGCGTGGGCGTCAACGTTTTGTCGAACCAGTCGGCGAGCACGCCAACTTCTTCGTGAATGGTCGGCCAGGGATGCGCTCCGCCTTGCTTGACAACGAGTTCAGCCGGCACGTTGGCCGCCTTCAACGCGTCGAGCATGATCTGGGACTGCTGCATCGGCACGATAAAATCGGCATCGCCGTGAATCAGCATGAACGGCGGGGAAGACGATGTGACCTGGCGAGCGGGTGAGTACTGAGCGAGCCGTTTCTCGATTTGCACGTCGTCCAGATCATCCAGATCGTCGCGGAAGAATAACTGCCGAATGGCTCCCGACAATCGACCGGCCGTCCGCACGTCAATCCGAGTATTGCCGTACAGCAGCAGATCGGTCGGAGGGAAGAAGACGCCCGTCGCCCTGATCCGGGAAGTTGGGCTATCAGGCTCGGCAGTGACCGCTGTCAGGCAGGCCAAGTATCCGCCCGCGGATGCCCCCATGAGTCCCAGCCGGTCGACGTCGACCTCATATTCTTCGGCGTGGTCGACGACCCATGCCACGCCACGACGCACGTGCGTCAGCATTTCCGGTCCGCTGAATTTGGTGATCGAACCGGGGCGAACAGCAAATACCGTATAGCCGCGGCGGCACATGGTATCGAATACGCGGGCCTTCTTGTGGTCTTCCACCTTCCCGCGGTCCGAATGAAACGCCCCGCTGACGACATCGACGATCGCCAATCCGTTGCTTTGGCCGGTGGGCCGGAACACATCCAGCAACAGTCCCACGCCATGAACTTCTGCAAATACGATGTTTTCACGTTGTTCGTACGAAGGCCCGCGTTCCTCCGCCGACGAAGTAAATGCAACCAGCGACAGCACGAGGCAACAGGTGCCTTGAAGACAGCGGTTCATCATCGGGACCTTCCGGGGGTCGAGGTTGGAAAAAGGGACCATGGGGAAAACAAAAAAACGTCCGCAAGCGCGCATTCGCCGATCACGGTGAACCGGTCCCGGGATTGAAACGCTTAACCTGCCCGCTTCGCAGTGCATCGTTGGCCAGGTGGGCCGCCGCGGCCGCCGTGACTCCGACTTCGGCCGGCGCATGCGGCATTTCCCGTGTCCGAATACAGTGCAGCCAGTTGCTCAGGTGCAGCAGTCGTCCGTTGGGTTGCTCATAGAAATCCGCACCGCGAGGTCCCTGGCCCGGCACACGTTCCCGGTAAGCAATCCGGCGGTTGCGCTCGGGATGGATCTCGTATCGCCCGCGGTCGCAGTACAGCGTGGCATCCGTCCCCATGAATTCCATCATCGCGGCGTTGCGCGCGTTGACAAAAGTGCCCTCGAAGTGCACCTGGACTTCCGGATACTGCATCAGCGTTTGCACCGTATCAGGTGTTTCCCACAGCCCCGCATTCATAAAATGATCGCCGATACTGGTGACTAGGTTGGCATGAGACAGGTCGAGGAACCAGTGTGCGACATCCACGAAATGAACCATCAAGTCGGTGAAAATGCCACCGCCGAAATCCCAGAACCAGCGCCAATGCCTGAAACGGTAGGGATCGAAGGGCTGCTGCCGCGCGTCGCCCAGGAATTGTTGCCAATCCACGGTTTCCGGGTCGATGTTCAGATCGCGCTTCTTGTGGCGCGGGCTGTTACGGTTCCAAGTGAGGTGCACCTTGCGGACAGTGCCGAGCTCGCCTGATTGAACAATATTACGAGCTTTCATCAGGTGAGGCATACTTCTCTGCTGCATGCCCACTTGCACGACGCGCTTGTGGCGATTCTGGGCGTCCACGACCCGTGCGCCTTCCGCGATGTTGTGCGTGAGAGGCTTCTCGACGTACACATCCTTCCCGGCTGCACACGCATCGGCCGTGATGGGCACGTGCCAGTGGTCGGGTGTGCCGATCACCACCGCGTCCACGTCATGGCGGTCCAGCACCGCGCGGTAATCGCGCGTCGCGTATGCCTTGGGATCGGCGAGTGCCTTGCCGCGCGCGAGATGAGAATCCCAGACGTCACATACGGATGTCAGCTTGACGCCCGGCAGCGTGTCGAGTGTTCCCATCAATTGCCGGCACCGTCCCCCCGTTCCAATCGCCGCCACGTGAATGGTTTCGTTGGCTGCGAACCCGCCTGCCGACGCCGTCCATTGCGAGGCGGCTGCGCTGGCGAGCCCCGTACCGACACGCTCCAGAAAATGCCGTCGTTGCTGCCGGTCCACCATCGTTCCTCAACGAGCCTTTCGTGCCAACGCATTGACGACTTGCTGGGGGGGCTGATCCGGCTTTGGTGGCCGCGCGCCCGCCCACCGGAACACCCGCGAGTTTATCCGACGCGTGTTCCGTAGGGAAGCAATCCGGTACAAAATCGTGCCGGAAGTTTTCCGCCGTGGTGGGGCTGGCTGAACCGGCCGCTCTGGCAAGGCCGTGTGTCGGCAGCTCCGCTGCAAGATACTATTGGCAATCGCGTGGAAAAGCGCCCGTGTGAATGCTCACGCCCAGTGACGCGACAAAATCATCGATGTCGTCGAAATCGAGATCATGATCTGCGTCGTGATCGCCGTTTTGCGCACCACTTACTCCGAAAGTTGCCAGATAAACTGCGGGCCGTTCGATGGCCAGCACAAATCCATTGATATCGTCGAAGCTTACCTCTCCGTCGAAATTCATATCGCCGGGCATGGGTGCCGCGAGGAGGAAGGTTCCAGGGACCGAGTTCCACGAATCGTTTTCGTCTTTGCCCGTGAAGAGCAGGGTGAAGTCACGGCCGTCCGCGCTGAGCCACTTGTTGGAGAAGTTCCAGAAGAACGTGCGGCCGAAGGATCCCCAGTCAGCGTAGTAACCCGTCGTGCTCCACGGCCCCCACGGTGCCGGTGCATCAAAAATTCCAAGATTGCCGCGAGCGCTCCGGGTATGTTCCGTCGCCAGGAGATAGCGGTCGAGGCCCTGGTTGTAACTGACACTTACGGTCCACCCCACTCCGTTGGGGTCCTGGAATACCGGTTGGCGATCGCCGACATCGGATACCCAGACGGGTTGCCCATCGGCCGTGGTTCCCGCAAAGAACTCCCAGGCC
>Ga0315534_1000762_pt1 | contig 22570 bp, 19 predicted proteins | sample SalMarSW160240MG_FD_203094 | JGI IMG/M metagenome (GOLD analysis project Ga0315534, IMG submission 203094) | Salt marsh sediment microbial communities from the Plum Island Ecosystem LTER, Massachusetts, United States - Salt Marsh Sediment SW1602-40 ...
CGGTAATTGGGTCACGTGAGAATTTACGAATGGTCAGTACGGGCCCGACCAACGAAATCGGGGGGATTACTGCATTCACACGCGATCCATCCGGGAGACGGGCGTCTACGTAGGGACTGGATTCATCGATACGCCTACCCAGCGGAGCCACGATGCGATCGATGATGCGCATGAGATGGTCTCCGCTTTCGAATGAAGCCGGTTCGCGATGAAGTTTACCCTTGCGCTCGATGTAGATTTGCTTCGGTCCGTTGACCATGATTTCTGTAATTGTATCGTCTGCCAAAAGGGGTTCGAGCGGTCCCAGACCGAGAATCTCGGCGACGATCTGTTCAAAGAGACGCCGTCGTTCCGGTCGAGAAAGGACAATTTTTTCCTCAGCCAAGATGTTCTCGAATAATTCTTCGATCGTTCTCCGCACTTCCGCCGTCTGGCTCACATCCATGGAGGGATCAAGCTCAGCCAGCAGTTTGTTCTGAACGCGCGTCTTAAGATCGTAATACGTATCCCTTTGTGCTGAGCGTGGTGGTGCGACACGACGAGCATTCAGCCCCGACAAACGACCGGTTGACCCTCCAATGGGCGGACTGTCACCAGCACTGGCAGGGGCTTCCGCTTGTCCCTGCTCAATCCGTTTTAATAGCGACACTGTAGCACTCTCCTAAATATCGCACTTATCATACCCAACAAATTTACTTACGCTGCAGCTATTCTTCAATAACCTTTTCCATCTCGATCAGTTTTTCCTTCAACGTTCCCAGGATATCGATAATGCTTTTTGCGACCGATGAACCACGATCAGATATCATTAGCGGCACACCGCGGTTTACAGACGTTGAAACTGCACGTTCATCAAACGGAATGACGCCGCTAATCGAGTAGTTAAGATTCTCCTCTACGGCTTCCGGAGTTATGCCGGATTTACGGTCCATTTTGTTCAGCACAAAAAAGACGTTCTCTTTGGGGAACTCGAGGACGGTCAACAGATCGAACAATAGTCGAGCGTCTTTGATGGATGGGATCTCCGGAACCGTAACCACAATCAATAAATCGGCCGCATCCATTACGGCAAGCGCAATATCGTCCATGTTGGAACTCATGTCGACGACGACGTAGGCGAACTGCTTGCGAAGCTGCTGCAACACTTTACGGACGTGTTCCGCATTCACCTCATCCGCCATTTCGGGGCGCGGTGGTGCCGCGAGGACTCGTATACCGCTGTCGTGACTCAAAAGGATTTCCCCAAGGATCTCCGGATCGACTTCTTCGGCTCGTGGAGATACATCTGCAAAACTGAATTTGACTTGCAAGTTGAGCGAAACGGCTGCGTCGCCGAACTGCAGCGCAGTATCTACCAGCACCGTCGGGGTTTCGTCCGTATGCAGACCCAGGGCGAGATTCGTCGCTAAGACCGTACAGCCCACACCGCCCTTCGCACTGTACACAGCAATCAACTTCCCTTCCGGCAGTGCATAACCCATTCCGGGTATGGGTTGATGGACCTGAGGCGAAGGTCTTTCTAAGGATTTTCGCTGTTCTTGAGCTCGTTCCGCAAGCGATCGAATCGTGGCAATCAACTCGTCGCCAGAGGGAGGTTTGGCGATGAAATCACGCGCACCAGCGAGCATCGCCCGGCGCATATAATCGGCTTCACTCTGCACGGATAAGATGACGATTTGTGCGTACGGAACGTCTTTCAACAACTCCGATGTCGCCGTGATGCCATCCATGTCAGGCATGTTGATGTCCATCACGACAACATCGGGATCTTTTTCGCGCGCTAATTCAAGTGCATCCTGACCACTTACTGCAGCGCCGACGACCGTGATATCCGATTCGAACTGCAACAATTTGCGGATGTTCTCACGCGTTTCCGCAATATCATCAACGATAAGCACGCGGATTGTTCCTTCCGCGTTTTCAGACATACAATCCTCCGCTAATCAACCAACCCTAATATTTTTACCTGGACCCTATTCCCGACTTTGTCCTTCAATATTTACTTTGACATCAATGTATGGAACGATCGGTGCGGAAATTGCGGGCGTCATCGCATAAGGAAGCTTGGCCGGGACGGTAATGTTGTAATTATCCAGCAGATATTGCAGTGTGATACTGCTGGTTTCGGTAATCGTAGTATCGTCCGGCGACCGCAGCGTTAGAACGAGGTCCGCTCCAGCTTTAACCGCCCAGTTCAAGGCCAGGGCGTCTTGCGGCGTGACGATCAGTGTGATGATGTCCGGAATACTCTCAGTCACATTCTCAGTGGTCGCCTCTTCCCCTTCGGGGACATCCACCATGACAATGTCTTGTCCCATGATGTCGCTCGTCGAAAAATTGCCGAATTTAAGCACCGTTGCGTTTTCGATCAGGCGTTGGGACACCAATCTCGGTCGCTGGGATTCCTGCGGAATGACGTGAATGGGCAATCCCAACTCCGGCTCGATCTCGACACGCCCATACGGCCAGTATTCACCGCCAACGCGTCTCGACGGGTCTTCTAATCCAGGACTGATGGGAACCGTAACGTGCGGGCCAAATTGCTGTGGGATACCACCCAGAGCGCTGATCGCCGTCGTTTCGTTCGGCAATTCGGTCTGGAAGTCCGCATCGACGCTGACAATTAAGAAGCTGATCAGCACGTCAACCTGATCACCCGCTCTTAGTGCGAAAGCTACTCCGGAAATTCGACTAAATGGAATGGAGATTGCCGTGTAACCCGGCTCGATCGCCATAGCTGCATCTGAACCGACACCCAGCAAATCACCAGCTTGTTCTGTGAGCATACCTTCAGTTATAAAAAGTCCACGCGCGATGTCCATCCGCGCCCTGCGTCCAACAACCCGAGATTTAAGCTCGTCCTCGTCTTCCCCACTGATCATCGTCTCGATAACCAAATCTCTCGGCATTTGGGAGACAACAACGCCATCTTGCTCGGGGATGATCGAACCGCGTGATATATCCTGCCCTGCAACGACGACGAATACCATGTCTGCAGACAATCCGGGTTGAAATCCTTCTTCACCTTCAGTCGGTGGAGCTTCTTCATTCCCTCCAAGCATCAGGTATGCAGCCAGCACACCCAGGAGGATGATTATGGCAAGGAGCATTATGACTCGACCACCACGCATAGCGCCTCCTTTCGTGGTGATGAAACTAAGTTTCCGTGCGCGTATATTATATGTTCCGTGTTAAAAGTCAAGTGACCTGGATTACAAAAACCTTCCAAATATCTATCAAAGATGAGATAAGTCCCGCCTGTGCAATTAGGAGCCCTATCTTCCGATAGGGCTCCTTCAGTTAGTAATGATGTCAAGGCGTTCCCTATAGTACGCCCTTGACGGTTGTTAGATATTGCTGACGATATTGCTGAACACATTTCCAATGGCTGGTCCGAGCAACGCCAAAATAACGATCACGACAACAGCGATCAATACAAGAATCAAAGCATATTCGACGAGGCCCTGACCTTTTTCCTTCGGGCTGTACAGCATCTTTTTCACCTCCTTTTCATAGTGGATTTGGATTTTTGATGATGGTACGAATAATTATATGTACTGCATTGATGCTATTCAATAGGACATCTTTCCGATGCCATTTTTACGGGTTGTTCTACCATTTCATTCGATTCCGACACCCATGGGGTCAACAACCTAAATTCCCGCGCGACCGTATCCAATTCAATCTCACGCATACATATCTCGATTGATCAGATTCGAATCAATTCTGATCTTGTTGTCCGCAATGGATTCGCTTGGAATCATGCCCCCAGAGGAATCGTATAAGCCACACGCGTACCCTCACCGGGAGTACTTGAAATTTCAATGGAACCACCTACCTGCGTGATACGATCCTCTAACGTGTTATACCCATACTTTTTATGATCTTCTTCCGACATCGTCTCGATATCGACTCCGCGGCCGTTGTCTTCAACACTTGCCCTCAGCTCTTGTTCACCGATATCGATCATGACTTTCGCTTGCGTCGCCTGGGCATAATCCCGTACGTTACGCAACAAGGATTGCAGCGCTCGAAACGTAAGGACTTCGAGGTGCGGCTCCAAGCGCCGTTCCGTTCCGGTAATAACGGCGGAAACTTCGACACCCGTCTTTTCGCTGTATGCTTCGATGTACCGCTTCGCGGTTGGCACCAACCCCAAGTCATCCAACATCATCGGACGCAAATCGAAAATAAAGTCTCGAATTCGTGCGAATGTCGACGCGGCAGCAGCCTTCAGGTTGTTCAACTCTTCCTTGGCTTTTTCGTGGTCCGTGTTGAAGAGACGAACTGCGATTTCCGTTTGGAGTATGAAGTTCGATAAAGCCTGTGCAGGTCCATCGTGCAGCTGACGCGAAATCGTCCGTCGTTCGTCCTCTTGGGCCTCGATGATTTGCTGGATCGTGGATATTCCACCCCCCATTAAATCCAAGACCGAATCTTGAGGCCCGCCCTCGATGATCTGCAGGGCTTTGGCCAAATATTCACCGTAGCGCTTCAAATGCGCTTCATCACTCTGTAATTTCTCAAGCTGGCCCCGCATGGTGAAGAGACGCTGCTGCGCGTCGGTGAAAGCCTCATATGTAGATTGAATGTCGTCACGCGGCACAGTTTCGAAATGCGATTGCATCTGATGCAAATGCGCCGTGATCGAGGCGTTTCGCTGGGCGAGCTTCTCCACTTCCCCATGGCTTTGTTCGACGAGCAAGCTGATCTCTTTCAACTCTCTGCGAACCTGCTCTACTTCCTCGCGAGACATTTGGAGAAATTCCTCAAGGGGTGAGAGTTCTTTGATTTCTGATTCGGTCATCGCAACGCCTGCTTATTTACGTGTGTCCTGAAGACGTACCCAGCCGTGCCGAAGCGCATATACCGCAGCCTGGGTGCGGTCTTCCACGTCTAATTTATGCAGAATGGACGTCATGTGATTCTTTACAGTCTGGTGGCTGATTCCCAATCGAGATGCGATTTCTTTGTTGCTCATCCCGCGCGTCACATACTGCAGTATTTCCATTTCACGAGGAGAAAGCGGCGTGAAAGCATCCACGTCTCCATCGAGGTGCGGACGCCGAACCGTCTCGACGCCGCGTGAAAGCCATTGGTCCAAGCCCGATGAATCATATACCTGATCTCCGACGACGAAGAACCCTCTGGCTACGTGGCGGATTACGTCGACCAATTTCCCCGCCTCTACGTCCTTGGAACAATAGGCAGCCGCGCCGGCTCTGAAAGCGTGCAGCACCTGTTCGACATCATCGTACGCCGTGACCAGGACAACTGCGGTGTCCAATCGCTCAGCCGAGACCTGGCGCGTCACCTGCATGCCGTTCATATTGGGCAGATTGACATCGACGAGTGCGACCCGCGGTTTCAGTTCTCGGACCAACTGGAGCGCTTGGTCACCGCTTGTGCCCTCGGCAATTACTTCAATGTCATCTTCCGAATCGAGAACGTTCCGCACGCCCTCACGGAACAGCGGATGGTCGTCGACGATGATGACTGGAATAGTCTCCATAACTAAGCCACCTATTTTTTAACCTTGGCGAGTATAGCACAGACATTACTCAGGAAGCAAACCATGCAATATCCACCTATAAACAGCCATGTTCTCCCCACCAGCACGTGGGCTGAATTCCGCTGCTGTAAGATACACTCTCTCAGCCTGTTGGACAAGGGATGGGTACCAGCCGGGAAAGGTCATCAGATAATCCGCCTCATTTTCGGTTAGGTACTGGCTCAGGGCTTCTTCGTCACGAATGAAAGGGATGACCTCGGGTGAAATTAATCCCGCCAGATCCAACAAATCCCGATCTGCGTAGTACCCCAGGGCGCCGATATCGTGTGCGGCGACGATCGAGTCGGGCTCGGTGTTCGCCGCGATCCATTTGGCGCTCTGGACCATCTCTGTTTCGATGATCGCCACGTCACGGCCATAGGCTTGAAAGCCGAGGACAAGGAACGCCAGGGCCGCTCCCCAAACCGCCATGGACCAGGATCTGGAAAGCAGCCTGGGGAGTATATGATCCGAATCAATTTTCAACGAGGCGATTAAGCCGCTCGATCCAATAACGAGCAAGACCGGTATGACGGGCATCGCATAACGGCCGTACTGATAGGTCACCGGCAGACGCCAGGCGTAGGCAGCGGTAAATCCCAAAACCCACAGCAATGGGGCGAACTGCACCCATTTCTTTGCACGATACATTTGGAAAGCGGAGATGATGAGACCGGGCAGCAAGACGATGGCAGCTCCGATAAAAGGAGCGGAAAGCTGCGCGAAGAAACGCCTAACAATGGAGCTCTTTCGCAGCACTGCGTACTCGGCTGATTTAGCATAAAAAGTACTCGGCCACCAGGTGCCTGAAAGCTGGAAATTCGCCAGCGCGTATGGAACGATCACAATGGCGAGCCCCATACAGACACCACCGAAGTCCATCAGCAACCGCCTCGGCGTCACTCGATCGCGAAACAAGATCGTCCAACCCACAGGCAGAAGTAGGGATAAAGCATCCGGACGAATCCACACGCCGAAGCCGATTAGAGCACCAAGATAAAACGCCTGGAATTGATGGCTTTCCAATCGATAGAGAACGAGCGCAGCGATAAAAGCCAGGGCGAGGATTTCCATCCCGGACACCGCGGCCCATGCCAGATGCCACTCGAGAATTACAAGCGATCCCGCCCACAGCATCCAGCGGCTCGGTTTGTCTGTCCTTTTAATGAACCACAGTCCACATACCCAGGCAGTTGCACACAGCAGCAATCCACCGAGCAAGTAGCTCCATGCCCTGGGATCGATTCCCAAGCGGTATCCCAGCGTTAGCGCCAGAGTCCACAGAGGCGCAGTCGACCCTGCGCTTGGACGACCTGGCAAAAACGCCCATTCCCCGTTGCTATTTAGATTGCGCGCGTACGTTTGATGAATCCAGGCGTCATCCAGGGGAAAACCAAGACCATAGACGGCTTTACTGGTCAATAGATAACCGCCCAGGACCAAGCCCGTAAGGAACAGCAAGAAGAGAAATCGACGTGCATCACTTCGTAAATTTGTGGTGATCACGGCGCCTCCTGCATGAATACCACTTCCCAAATTTGAACCGCTTCTCCAGCGGAGTCCAGAATAGTTCGTCTCAATTCCAGCCAGTTGGGGGAAAAATCACCGGCATACAGCGCAGCCAGACCATCGGGATGATTGACATCGAGTACCACCCAGCGCACGTGATATCGATCGATCACGGATTTCAAAGACTGTGGCGTACCGTTGGGAATGACGACAGCCTCCATGTCCGTGGTGAGGAAAAACCCTGGTGGGTTGTTGACCGCCACGACGTCTGCCGTGCTGCCGAGATCAGACAGCGCTGAGCCAACCTGTGTATACGTTTGCTGCGACGCCTGCCATCGAGGTGAATCAATGGAGGACCCAATAACTCTTATCCAGGTCAGGCTTATGGAAAGCACGATCAACAGAATGATCGCGCCGCCGCCAAGGATTCTCTTTGCTTCGTCCGCGTTCCACTTGCGGACTCTCGCGCCCCATTCGATCGTGCGGTCGATTCCGATGGGCGCAAGCGCCCAGAGAAACGGCAGCAACACCACTCCCGAGTGAAAAATGCCGCCATAGGCGCCGGCAAAGGGATAGAATATCGTCATCAGAACGAGGAGGACGAAGAGATAAACCATCGCCAGACGGACTACTCTCCGTTTTCGCAGTGCGTAGAGGCCGACGAGCATGAACGGCCACAAGAAAATCGATCCGAGTTCGGCGATAAACCTTTGGAGCATGACGCCCATTGACCACAATCGCGTCGAAAGAATTTCTCCGATTCCGGCCTGCCACCAGCGTTCGGGTGTCAAAATATATGCGGGATAGCTGAACAGCTCGTTGTACGAAAGCAGCCACAACGTGCGTCCAGCCCCGGCTGGAAATACGTGCCCCGATTCGAGAAAATTACGAACGAACCAGGGCCCCGTACAGAGAAGATAGCCGAGTGCGAGCATCCCGATCGCTTTAATTCTTGCCTCGCCGCTCCACACCACTGCCACAGCGACAGGCAGGAGCAGCAACAGTCCATCCGCTCGAGTGAGATACCCCAGACCTGCCAGTACACCCGTCCAGAACCACCTGGACGCATTGGGTCGCCGGCTAGCATCTGCCGCGAGAAGGAGAACGGCGCATCCGATCCAGGCAAAAATCGCAAACGAATCCGTCGTCACAAAATACGGTACGTAATAACCGGGGAAAATGGAAATCAACCCGGCGCTCAACATCAAGCGTAGATCGGCGCCGAATCGTCTCGCAAGCGATACGGTCAACAGCGGCAGGAGAACGGCGGAGAGAATCATGGGGAATTGAGCGGCACGAAAATGATCGCCGAAGAGGTACATCGCGCCCGCGGACACGATGCTCGTCAGCGGCATCCAGTAGGTATGCGACGGATGCGGCAAACCGGCAGGATCATCCAGGTAATTCCAAATAAACGGTTCCGTGAAACCTTTGCCGGCAGCCAACTGCCTGGCCGTGGCGTAATAATAGTCAGCGTCCATGTAACCCGGCGTGGACACAAACACAGAAACGCCAAGATATACCAGCAGCGCCAGAGTGAGAAGGAGGATTGTGTCGCCTCTGCTCATCTCAATCCCGCCTTACCTCTCCCCGTTTGAAATCCAGGTGGATCGGATGGACCAACCAGGCAATCGCACCGACCAACCCACCGACCACATAGAACGTGACAAACACGAGAAAGGAAAAACTGAGCGCCTTTTCTGCGGCCACACCTGCGCTGCTCAAATACGTCACGATCGTCGCTTCGCGTGTGCCCAATCCGGATATGGAGAACGGCAGCAGCGTGACCAGACTTCCCAAAGCAACGCTGAACATGATGACGTCGTAGCTCACATCGAGCGCCAACGACTTAGCCAGCAGAAAACACTGTGTGAAGTAAATCCCGTACGCTGCGATGGTAAGAACGGTGCATACCGCGACAGCTTTAATTCCCATCATCAGTAAACCGCGGCGAACGCCAATCAACCAACCTTCTGGATCGAAGACTTTCCTTCCGACACGACTCGTTCGTCCAGCGACATTTTGCAGCCAGTTGAAAGAACCGTCATGAAGAAAGAGTGCCAGTGGTAGCAGAGATAGCATAAAGAACAAGATCGTCCACAAGCGATACTGCGCCATTCCGATTGCGAAGATCGCCGCGCTCCCGACGATGAGCAGGGTATACAAATCGAATAGCCGGTCAGCAAGCACGCTGGAAAAGGCCATACCGGGTGGGGAATTCTCCTCCTTGCGGAGATAAAGCGCTCTCCCAAATTCCCCCAATCGTCCTGGGGTCAAGAATCCGATAAAGACACCGGCGAAGTAAGCCAGGAATGCCTCCCACCCAGACAGGGATAGATTCAGCGCGTCCAGGATTGTTCGCCAGCGTATGGTTTTAACGGCGATCAGTACGATCAGTAAGACCACCGCCGCCAGGATCGTACCGAGCTGAGCTCGCTTCAAGGTTTCAAAAAGGTAGCTCGCATCGATCTGTTGAAACAAAATGAGCAGCAGTATGAAGCCGATCGTGCGAGGCAGCAGCGATCGAAGTACACTGCCAACATTCCGGCTGTGCACGTTTATTCCCTTTTCGCTGTCTACTGCCTGCGGCATCTCATCACACCCATCTTACGCGCCTATGGAAATTGTCGGGGTCAATCACGATGACGGCCAACATCGATAATGGAACGCTATTCGCCCTTGCGGCCGACGATTACGCGGCGAAGACCGAGGAGCGGCATCAACCATCCCCTCGACCGGTTTTCGATCCACTCTCCCATGCGAGTCAACCATCGCGGCCCTCCCGGAATGAGAACGGTCGTTTCTACAGTGTCGATTTGATATCCAGCATCCTCGATCATCGTGCGCAGCCTAGCGAGACGGATAAAACGGTGCGGTCCCTCCGAATGGTGAAGTTTGAAGATCGCAGCAAGCGCATGAACCGGTTCCCATAAAACGTTCGGCGTCGTTAGAATGAGCGCCCCTCCCGGGCGGGTTACGCGACCGATTTCGCGGATTAAGCGGGCTGGATCGGGAAAATGCTCCACAGTCTCGAAACACAGCACGGCATCGAAATCCTCATCGCGGAATGGAAATTCGTAATCGATGATTTTCTGCCAAACGAAATCCTGCAGGCCGCACTGACCAAGCCGCTGAACGCATATCTGGCCCATGCGATCGGACACATCCGCACAGACCGCCGAATCCACCTTCCCATTTTCGAAGAAATACGCTGTTCCGTTTCCGGTGCGCGCGCAGAAATCCAAAACATGCAGTCCTGGAGCCAGGTTGCTCAACCTCAGGCCGTCGATGAAACGGCGAAAGTAGGAATAGGTACCTTCATTGATCTCATCATAATCTTCCGTCGCATCCCAGTGGCGTCCAACGTCCTCGAAGGTCCAATCCGCAGGCAACCAATGAGCGACTTCCATTCTTATACGTTCGATAAAGGTACTTTGCTCTGCATCTTGATGCATAGAATCTATGGATCTCCTAGATGATTTTCAGCTCGGTCGGACATTTCACGAATCCGACAGCGATGATGGATCGATCCGGAACGTCATCGTTCGCAATCCGCTCCTTTTCGTCGGTTTGGAAATTCGTTTCCAAGTTTTTCGCACTACGCTGAACAGAGGTCCGATCACCTTCAACGGTATACGTCCAACCAAGTACCGCGCCAATCGGGAGTGGCCCATAAAAAGGATCCCCGAAATGAAGAATTCGACGCAGATGCGTGAGATGGGTATTCGTTGAGGAGCGTATCCGAATTTCGGAGTGGAACGGCCAAAACGCCGAAGCCAGTCCATGCGAATGAACGTTCCCCGTTTCTTGAAATCGAGCATATGACCATGCATCGCCAAAGCGGCGTCCAGCGATATTTCCTCCAGTACGAGCAGGCCTTTTTCCCTCATTTCCTTCAACAATCGGGAGCCGCGCTCCGTGCGGGCCAGAGCTACCGAGAAGCCTTCACCCTTTTCCTCGAGCTGGGGATTCCAGGCATCGCCAACGGAAATGTCGGTTAACTCATTCGTAAAATCGACACTCAGCAGTGTGCTCGCGGTGAGATAGAAGGGAATCAAGTAGTTGTAATAGAATTTCTTCTCTCGCAAGGTTTCTCCGTCTTTTAATTGAACTTGCAGAAAACCTGGCCACTCGCCCGCCCGATAACGAAGCTCCGCAACATCTTCCAGCGCTTTACCCCTTTTCGATCGCAAGTAGCTGCATATCGAGTCCAGATACATGATCGTCCCTACGTATGGACCGATAATGTAGTCGATTTTGCTTGCACCCGTGTGTCCCAATTGCTGCAGACGTCGAATCGCAGCCACTTGATCGGGCAAACCAACGTACGCCAAGCGCCCCTCGAATGATTCGATTTCGGCAAGGATGGTGTTCACCGGTACCGGCACATACACACTCTGCGCGGCCGCTTCGATCTGCTCCGCAGACTGGGCGATGATCGGCGAAGAGAGCCAGGCTTGCGGAAACCCATGCTGCAGTACGACAGCCCCGTCGATGAAATCATTCTCGAGCAAATAAAGCAGCACCTGTGTGATCACACCGCCCGACGATCCGGCGCGTCGAATCCTGGGATTTTGAGAGTGCCCGATAAATATCTGGCGATATACGCCGACCAGCCAATTTTGAGGGAGTCTGTCGAACAGCCATCGCACCAATTGCGGATAGTCGACGCCCAATCCCGGGCAGGCTTGGTAGGCGAGTTCGTTTACGGATGCAGCATCCTCCCGCTGCGCTGTGGGCAGCGGACCCCGGTCGCCGCGCAGCATGACGACGGATCCTGCGGACAAGCCGGCGCACGTTCCACAATGGGTGCATAATCCGCGCGCGACGACCTCGTCTTGGAGGCGTTGATACACGCTGCTCGCATTGCTGCCCCTGGTATCAATCACAGTACTATCCACCTCGATGACCGCTGTACATTCGCTGTAAATCTTCGATCAAAATCGTATCCACCGACGGACGAAGTAAACGGATGCTCGTCAGTCTTCGGGTCTGTGGAAAGATGGCAAGCGGCGGTCCATCAATTCGGCAAGCAGCCCGAGCACGCCGACTTGAACACCGGTCATAAAAATGACCACCGCCGAAGCGTCCGCAAGACGGCCAAGAACGATCGTTGAAAATACCGCCCAGGCGATGGCGATCACGATCAGAGCCGCACTGATGGGTACGAATATTTTCAACGGCGCGAAATACAACGTGATGCGCAAAACGAGTTGAATGAAATTAAGCGTATCCCGTACCGGCCGCAATTTCGATTTTCCCACCCGTTGAAAGTAAGAAATGGGGATGTACTCGACGATGTAGCCGTTGGTCAGCATGGCCAGCGTGATCGTCGTCGTAAATGAAAAGCCGTCCGGCAGCATGTTAAAAAACGGAAGTGACGCATCCTTGCGGAAGACACGAAGGCCCGAATTTAAATCCGGTATGGCAATCCCGGCCACGATCTCCGCCAACTTGCGAATGAACCACTTCGCCGGTCTACGCAGAATCGGAATAGACACATTCTTTCCCACTCTCGCGCCCACAACCATATCGCATTCGCTGCTGAGCAGCCGTTCCACAAGTTCGGGAATCTGATCGGCGGGATACGTTCCATCTGCATCCGTAATCAAGAGATTATCAAACTGAGCGTGCCGAATTCCGGTTTTTAACGCCGAGCCATAGCCCCGGTTCCGAGGATGGCGGAGCACCTTCGTTTTCGAGATTCCTTCAGCGATGGCATGCGTATCATCATCCGAGCCGTCATCCACAACGATCACCTCGTAGCGCCAACGCCGCTCCTGCAGGATCTGATGGATACGTTCCAAAACAGGTCCGATCCCTTCTTGTTCGTTGTAAGCAGGAATAATAACGGAAATACCAGATGAGATCGCTTCTACCGTCTTTCGTCCAGCGGAATTCATTGTATTTCCCTTCTCAGGCATAAGTCACCTTTTCATATGTGGGGCCTAGAGTACCTGCTCACTCTCGGGCGGTTGGAGGAATTTCATACAGTGTATACGCATCCCGATATTGTTGAACGACACGCAGTTCAACTTCTCGAAATCGATCTAATTCTTTCCAGTCTTCCGATTCGAGCAGATTATCCGCATCGCGCACCAATTGTACGCCGAAGTCGTAGATCAGCACGTGGGAGTAGCCCTGCATTTGCAGCAACGCGACGGCATCGCTCGCTCCACCGGTCGTGCGCATTAGATACCACCAGCGGTCCAGTATCACATCCGGCGAACAAGGCACCACGCAATAATAGGAACGGGGCTCCCAGAACATCGCCACCTTCGAACCCTCGGGAAGCGCATTCACGTCGATCATTACGGGTTCAAACCAACCGAGCTGCTCCGTGAGGTAATCTTCTTTTGTCTGGAAACCTGACAGCACCCGGATGGGACTGGCTTTCGCAAAGAACAAAGACTCTGTAATCGCCGTCAAAATGAATACGAATATGACCAGACGCTGCACCAGCCATCCGATTTCAACGGTTTTAATCTTCAGTTGCCGAACGGAGTCATATCCGACTGAGGCCAAGATTACGAGTGCAGCAAATATCACATAATAATGACGCGTCCTCGTCAGCGCGGAGGCGAATTGTGACCCCAGCGCCCAAATCAGCCACGCACAGAAAACCATGACCGCCAGACGTGCGATGCGCTTCCTGCCCTCCTGCTGAATCCGCCGCCAGCCCAGTATCACGCCGGGAATGAGTGCCAGGAACAGAGGCGAAACACTCGTGTTGAATTTGGGTCCCCCCTCAATGCCCAGGAGCGTACCTTCAAGAGGGAGCAGCAGAGGGTCGAACATCGTCCGCGCATACGTCTCACCCTGGTAGAACGATAGACGTAAATCATCCATGTCCTTGCCGTCAAAGAAGAATGGATAGAGCGGATTTCCCGTCAGGGCGTAGTTCTTTGCCAACCACGGAGCGACCACGATCAATGAAATTGAGACGAACAACAGGATGGGAATCAGGAGGGATCGCCACGATTTCAACCCTGTCAGGAGTGCATTCAATCGCGCCCCCCTCTTCACAATGCTGGATTCTGACGTTCTGGAAGGTGGATCCGGCAGCGATTGGAGCCAGGCGATGAATAGATAAGTCACACCGATGGGAAGGATCATACCAGCCGTGTATTTCGAGCTGAATGCCAAACCGGAGTAAATCCCTGCCAGGCTCAGCCAGCCCCATTTCTTCGTACGGCTAAACTGATCCAGGACGATGATCGTCGCCAGCCCGAAGGTAAATACCCATAAATCGACGTAAGCCCAACAGAGGCCTCGAGAGAGGCTCGCGCCCGACAGTAAAAAGGCAGGTGCGATCCAGCGAAATTCTTTTCCGATCACTCGCGCTGTAAAACCTCCCAATCCAAGCGTCGCGATCACACCCACTACCCACCCCAAAGTCGCCGCAGTCGGACCCGACCGCAAAGCAAGCGCCCAGGTATACATCATCTCAACCAATTGGGGGAATCCTGTGAAGAGGTTGTCGCTAAGATGAACGATCTTCCCGGTCTCTAGGTAGCGTTGCGGTAATTGCAAGTGATACACGAGACTGTCCCACTTCAAAGGCGGCGCAAGCGCCTGGAGTCCCGCGATCACGATGAGAAACAAGACCAGCCAGCGCGATGCGCTTTCCGCAGCACTGCTTGGGGGATGACCCTGAATAACCTCACGCCAGTTCCTGAGCCAGGCCGAGATGGGTTTGTATAAGAGCAGTATGCCTAGTCCCAATCCCGCCCAGGCTTGCGCGACACCGATAAATCCGATCAGCCCTGCAGCAAGGACGACGACGCTCAAGATGCCCATGCCGATGGCCATCTGCAAGGTTCCATTTTCAGTCGGCGAGAAGGGAAGCCTTTCGCCTAGAATCAAACGCCCGATTCCTCCTGCAAGGGCAGCCAAGGTTAACGCCAGCATTAAATCCAAAACGGCTATAAGTGGCGCATTATTCTGGCCACTTGGCCAGGGTTTATGAACCCAGAAATAGGCCGCGATAATCCCTTCCATCCAGAGCAACATGAGCAATGCAGAGAACACGCCCGGGGATCGAACCCGCGATGCTCTTTCGGATCGATCCACGAGTATTCCGCTTTCGTCCTTGCTGCTTTGTTGTCGAGCTGGCTCTCGAGACACGTATCTCTCACTTCCCCGAGCGGCTGGTCGAATTAATGAAGTTGATCGAATGAGTCATTAATCTGCTTCCAATAAAGAGCCCTCGAAGGGCAGCTTTTCCGGACGGATCGCCCACCAGCGCACCCACAGCAAACCCAAAAAGGTCAGTATCGGCAAAGGCAAGTACATGATCAAACTTTCGTCTGTTTCAGCTACGGTTGCCAGGAACAAGCCCCACATTCCGATGAATAGTAAGAGCATCACGAATATCACGGAATAGACGCCGTTGCGCTTCCATCGTTTTACCCAACTACCAAAGACTATACACAGCGCCGGCAGCATTACGACGTAGTTTGTGGTGGCCGTGCGGAAGGCGATCAAGTTGGTGACCACGATGGTCAGCGCGGCAGTCCATTGAAACCAGCGATCATCTTTTCGCCATGCCAACACCCATTCAATTCCGAGATATAGGATGAAAATACCGCTCAGAATTAAGGTGATCTCTTTCGAATGGGCAGGAAAATAAGCGGCAATAATCGCAACTGGTTGTCCAGGCTTCGTGTAATTTGCATAATCCATGACTTGCCATAGCCAGCGCAGTGGCCAATCGGGCATCAAAGCGAGGGAGGCTGCGAAAAGCGCGATCTCTGCGCCTGCTGCCCACAGAATCAGATTCCAGCGCTTGTGCGAGATCGCCCACAAGACGACAAACGGAATGAGCAGGATGGACATCTGCGGTTTCATGGTTGACAGGGCCAGCAGCACACCCGCAAACGCGTCACGTTTGTGCCGGATTGCCAATAATGCACCAATCATAAATACGGCATTAATAGCCGCAAATTGTCCCAGAAAGATGGTTCGTACGCCCGGATACCAGAATATGGAGAAACTCATCAGCAGCGCCATAACTGCCACGCCCGGTTTCCAGTTGGCGATGCGCAAACCCAATACGAGAAGGACAGGCAGGGCGATTACCAGAAGCGTCGTCATGATCGCACGCGCAATTGGATAGGGGAGTAAACCAAACGGTCCATAGAACAGCATCGAGTAAAGCGGGTAATAAAAATGCGCAAGGCTTTCCCCTTGTGTCGGATCGGCCGGTCGGCCGTAGAATGCCACTTGTGCGGCGAGGCTTACCTCTTCGTCATAGGGATTTGTGTTCTCGACAATCCAATAATGGGCACCCGTCCAACGAGCGAGAAAATCATTGCCCCCAGGATTTTCGATTGCCAACCGGTAGCTGACGAACAGCAGACCAACCAGGACGATCGGCACCAGTACCCATGTTAGCTTTCTCTGCCAGCCGATCAACAAATCTCGCAATGTACACCTCCACGAATCCTGGAAAACAACTCGATCCTCTCCGCCCATGCGCCTACTTTTTTAATTAATCCAATCCATTTATGGCTCGTTTTCATGGGTGAGCACGACCGCACTTTCGTCTGCGTACGCGGTTTCCCAGCCGGAGAGAATCAACACCTTTGCCAATGGTGATCCATTTTCCAGCAGCGCGACCTGGATCTTCCAATCCGCGAATATTTTTTGCCATCCAGGGTCTGCCCGCCATGCCGTTATATAGTCTTCCAATATTTCATCGTTAAATAAATCCGTCCGGCCATCAACGAAACTCAATCCGTCCGGATACAAAACCCAAATGACGTACCCGCCCCAATTGTAAGAGTTGAACAGATTTCCATACAACTCGTTCTCGCGTATCGCCCTCACGGCGTCGACAGGAGTGTGTTCGGAAATTGCCTCCTGGATTGATTCTTGATCCAGCGGCAGCATGATTTTCACGCCGGCGGCGAGCAGCATCAGCATCAGAATGACCAGATTGAGAATACGGGCGATGTTCTCGGGAACCTGTTTGTCCTGTTTCCTGCGCTGGATCAAAGGTTGAATGGCAGCATACCCGTGTTTGCACAGGAACGGGGCTGCGACGAGCGCAAAAATCGCGATGTTACGCGCAGCGACGAGACTCAGGTATGTAAATCCAATTACGAGGATCAACGACACCCAGGAGACTTCCTTTTTCGAGAAAGCGAGACTAGCCAACAAGAGCAAAAGCATCCACAGAAACGGCTGCGTTTCGATGTGATGGAAATTCGGTGACTGCCATTCCTGAATGAAATCCTGCAGTGCACCAACCGAGACGGTCTTGAATGGGTACAGCAGCATTTGTGCACCGTGTGGATTGAACACGACTGCCAGCGCGCAGGCGAAACCTATGCCGGTCCAAAGCAGGAGCGAGCCGCGCTGTTGCAGCCACGCCGTCTTAATTGAAACCCCGTTGCGAACAACCTCACGTAAGGCTTCCATGATACCACCGGCGAGAAAACCAATGATAAATATAAAACCAATGGCGAAGCCGCCATGCAGATTAGTCCATAATGCCATGAGGGGCGGCAACAGCAAAGCCAGGCGTCGATTCCCGTCGCGCACTTTCGAGAGCAGGAGCAAAAACGCCCCCGCGAGTACGAAACTCATGATCTGCGGACGAGCGGACCAGTAGACGGCAGAGACGGAAGCCGCAAGGAGCATCGTGCTTGCGCGCATCAGAGGTGGCCCATCCAGCAAAGGCCAGATAAAGACGAACGCCAGCACGACGAACAACGCCGTCAACAAAATCAGACCTTGATAGCCCAACCATTCGTATGAACCGTACAATACGACTTGCGCAAGCCAGCCTGGGTAGTTCCAAGATTGCCCTTGCCGCGTAAGCGAGAACGGATCCTCGCGGATGATCTCCCCGGTTTCGACAATGACCTTTCCTGCAGCCAAATGCCACCAGGTATCGCTATCGATGGATACACGCACAGCCATGGTGAAAATTGCGAGAAAAGTAAAGCACAGGACCAAACGACGAAATTTCAACGCAGCACCTCGTTCATCGGTATGAAGCGATCATTCCACCAACCATTCCGCATCCAGGTTTTCAATGTGTATCGCAGGCTTGAGATCATAAAATACTTGATAATCCCCGATGCGAATTTCGAGCCAATCAATGTCGTTTTTGTGAAATTCGTCACGAAGAAACTCGTCGAGGGCGTCATGGTTGGTCGTAATATAGGCAACTCGATCGGCAGCAGCAACCCATTCATCGTAGGGCTCGTATCGATTGTCCCGGGGTGTGTAGCGAAAGTCGTGATGGTAGGGCAACTCCGGGACGTAGATTAAGCGCTCGTCGGAAAGAAATGCCAGGGGATAGGCGACCCAATAATTGCTGTAGCCTCGCAGTTCACCCTGCCGCGTCAGGAATCCAAGCACGGCTTTGTCATAGCGGTGGTCGATCCAGGTGACGGCATTAAGCTGCGTTGTGATTCCTGGAGGATTTCGCACGGCGGCCTGGATATTTCCCCAGAAATTGAAAGCAAGTATTCCCAGAATTAACACCACACTCCATTTCTTCTCAATCGCCGGCCTCCGCTTCACCACAAATTCGGCGGCAAACAAGGCCATCGGCACGGCAAACGGAATGAAGTAGCGTCCGGAAGGATCCGCGCCGAAGGGCGTAAGAACGTACCCAAGGATAAGGCAAGCGCAGACGCCCAATAAGAGCAATTTCCCAACTTGCCTGCGTCCCGTCCTTCTCATCCCCGCAAACGTGGTGACGCTGACCACCAACCAGAATGCAAGCGCAAAAGGTAATAGCGGAAGCGCCAGCCAACGGACCTCCCAGGGAGGCCGTAAACCAAAGATCGCGCTCGTGCCCAGGAGGGTGAAATAGCGCATGCGGCTTAATATTATGCTAAGCGGATTGCCTGAAGATGCCCCCGCGATCGCCGAACCCATCAATTCCTGAAGCAACTGTCCGGGTCCGTGCGAGACCGCCCATACGATCCAGGGCGATGCGCCGATTGAAGCTGCGATTAACAACAACACGCCACGAAGGATCAGCTCTCGTTTGCCAAGATGGTTTGAAGCCTTCCAGAGAATAAAGCTGCCGCTGGGCAGACTGTAAATTAGAGTCAATCCAAAAGTCCAGAAGCCCAAACCCGCAAGCAAGCCCCACAGCGCGTAAAGGCGAACCGAACCGGGCGATTCGTTGATTTTCAATGCAAGGATGAGAATGAGGTTGCCAATCAGCAGTGCCTCTCCGTATCCTCCCAGCGAGACAGTTGTATACAGGGTGACGTTAACCGACGGAATCGCCATGAGCAAACCCGCCACCCAACCTGCCCATCGAGAGCGAAATATCTTCCACCCGAGGTACATTGTCGTTCCGACAGTGCCAGCATACAACAGCACCTGCACGGTGCGGATTACGAACACCTGCTTTCCGAACGCGGACATTGCGAGAGCCACGAGGGAAGCATCCAGGCTGCCCATATACGTCTGTCCGTAGAAGAACGTCGGCCATTCCCCATTCAGGATATGCCTCGCCATCAATCCGATGATCGCTTCGTCGGCATTGAACGGGAAGGCGTCCATCGCCAATAATGCCGCCTTAAACCCAACCGCAATGCCGAGAACGGCCAGACAGGCCGCGATGTTCGAAATCCTCTGATTCAAACGCTTTCCCACCTCATGCCGCCTTTGTATAATCCACGTATGCGCCTTCGTCGATTTCTGAATCCACAAACGATCGTTTTCATCCTTTCACTCGTCGCCCGGACAATTTCGGGACCGCGCACGATTGACGATGCTTTCATCACCTTTCGCTATGCGCAGAACATGATCTCCGGTCATGGCTTGGTCTACAATCCTGGTGAAGCCGTATTGGGGACAACGACACCAATCTATGCACTCCTCATGACGGGGTTGGGTTTGGTGGCCGGCGGTGCACACGCCCCATTCCCAACCATTTCGGTCGTCGTCAATGCACTCGCTGACAGTCTGACATGTTGGCTACTCGTAAAGCTCGGGGAGACGCTTGGCCATCGGCGTGCCGGACTGTCAGCGGCAATCGTATGGGCCATCGCCCCGTGGTCGGTGACATTCGCCATCGGCGGCATGGAGACGAGCTTGTTCGTGCTCCTGATGGTGTCAACATTTTACCTACATTCGACAAACAGGCCAATTTGGGCCGCTTTGATGGCCAGCCTCAGCCTGCTGACCCGTCCTGACGCGCTGCTGTTCATCTTGCCCCTCGCCATCGAACGCTTTCGACAAATCGTTGTCGGGCGGCACCCGCGCTCACCCCGATCGGTAATGTTGGAGACCACGGCGTTTTGCATCCCGGTCGCCGCTTGGGCGGTCAGCGGGTTTCTGGCATACGGCAATCCCATCCCGCAATCGATCCTCGCCAAAGTCGCCGCCTATCGCCTCCCCCCGGATGCTGCATTTACACGTCTGCTGCAGCATTACGGCACGCCGTTCCTTGGCCATGAAATTCTCGGAGTCTGGTGGATCGGAGCAGGGCTTCTCATTTTCCTGACGCTGTTCCTCATCGGAACAACAGAAATGCTACGTAAGAACATCCAAACCTGGCCGTTGTTTGCATTTCCCTGGGTCTACTTCATTGCTTTCGCCATCGCCAATCCGCTCATCTTCCGCTGGTACCTTACCCCTCCGCTACCGATGTATTTCCTGGGGATTTTCATCGGCATAGAAAGAATCGGCGAGCACTGGAAACCTCCCACTTTGCTCATCGCGGCGACAACCCTTGCCTTCATCTCCTCGCTGCACGGATGGACCTTGCATCCCGATCACGGGCCCGAAAACCCTGCTCCGAAAATGGCTTACATCGAGTTGGAGCTCCTGTATCAAAAGGCGGCGCAAAAACTTCAGGATCAAATCAAGCCGGAGCAGGTGCTTGCTGCAGGTGACATCGGCGCATTGGGCTACTACACCGGCGCTCACATGCTGGACACGATCGGCTTGATCTCTCCGCAATCCGTGTCCTTTTATCCCATTCCAGCTTCCGAGTACGTGATCAACTACGCCATTCCCGCGGATTTAATTCTGGAAACCGAACCGGAATTCTTCGTCACCTTGGAGGTGTATATCCGCAAAACACTGCTTGCAGATGAGAGATTCGAACGGCGCTATCAACAACTCACGCGATTTCAAACGGATATTTACGGCAGCGAAGGCATGTTGATCTATCAACGAGTTTCGAACCAATGAGACGTTATTTTTCCGTTTTCGTCCTCCCCCTGGCAATCATCATCTATGTTGTTTGGATCATCCAAGGCCTGGGAGAAGTGCCTTTCCATCCGGATGAAAGTTCGTTGCTCTACCAAAGCCGGGACTTCGAACGTTGGCTCACGGATCCACTTTCGCTCGCCTGGGATTCAACAAACCCGGACGATTACGATCAGGAATACAGGGCACTTAATGCCCCGCTGACGAAGTATGTCCTCGGAATCGGACGACGGCTTGCGGGCTACGGTCCCGAAGCCGTATCAATCGATTGGGATTGGTCGAAATCCTGGGAAGCGAACAAAACAGCGGGAGGTCTTCCCGCAGATGCGCTGCTTTTCGGAAGTCGATTGAGCGTAGCGCTGCTGTTACCGTTCAGCCTGCTGCTGATCTATCGCAGCGGCCTCGCTTTGAAAAACAAGCGGACGGGATTCGTCGCTGCTTTTCTGCTCGCCACCAACGCTCTCGTCCTGCTTCATGATCGGAGGGCGATGGCGGAAGGCGTGCTGACATTTGGCGTATGTCTGGCCATCCTGGGCATGCTCGAAGCCGATCGAAAACCCTGGCTGGCCGGTTTGGGCGCAGCATTGGCTACGATGGCGAAGTATTCTTGCGCCCCGTTGCTGCTGGTTAACTTTGTGGCCTGCGTGTGGTCCGTGCCTCACGAGTCACCGCAGTATACAAGAATCTTGAAAAATCTACTTATCTATATACTGGTCGTAACGATCACGATGTTCATCCTCAGTCCGATCGCCTGGACGCATCCGATCCAAGCGTTTACCCAAATCTGGAACGCTCGCCAGGAATTCGTACAAAGACAGGTCGATACACTGCGGGCGGTGCAGCCCGGCTACGTACTTGAAACGCTGCCTGCGAGAGTCGCGGTCATGCTCGGCCAGCTGTACCTGACTCCACTGCAGTTCGAGGAGATCGGCAATTATCATGCACAAATCAGCATCATGCGTGAAGCATACTTGGCGAACCCCCTCCACAGTTTGTTGCGCAATTCGGTGGGCGCTGGATTGAGCCTTCTTGTGACAATTTTGGGGATCGTAGCGGGTGTGCGACATCTGCTTTCTTCCCGCGAAAACCGCACGAAGCGCATGGTTGTGCTGACTTTCACAGCCACCTTGCTTCAGATGATTGCGCTGCTGATCGCCAACCCATTGCCCTACCAACGCTACTGGATTCCGGTTGTGCCCTTTATTTGTGTATGGATGACCTACGGCGTCGAAGAACTCATCTGCTTAACGAAAAAACAGGCCGCCAAACCAGCCAACGACCTGCCCGACCCAAGTTGAGATTTCGATCACTCCCGCA
>Ga0315534_1000763_pt1 | contig 22564 bp, 16 predicted proteins | sample SalMarSW160240MG_FD_203094 | JGI IMG/M metagenome (GOLD analysis project Ga0315534, IMG submission 203094) | Salt marsh sediment microbial communities from the Plum Island Ecosystem LTER, Massachusetts, United States - Salt Marsh Sediment SW1602-40 ...
CACGCAAGAACAGCTTGATGCCTGGGTCTATGAAGTGACTCACCGGACCTTCATCCACGAGAATCTCAGGCGGCTGATCCAATCCTTCTGCAACAATGCGCATCCGATGCACATGTTCATCAGCACTTTGGCGGCGATGTCTTCCTATTATCCGGATGCACGCAACGTGGATGATCCCGAGGTACGCCACCATCAAATCCGGCGCATCATCGCCAAGGTTCCTACGATCCTCGCCTACTCGTATCGACACCTGCAGGGCCTCCCGATCGTGATGCCCGATAACGATCTTAGTTATTGTGGCAACTTCCTCAACATGCTCTTCAAAATGACCGAAACCAAGTACAAACCCAACCCCGTTTTCGAGCGTGCCCTGGACGTCCTTTTCATCCTGCACGCCGACCACGAGCAAAACTGCAGTGCCAGCGTGATGCGAGCCATCGGATCGGGCAAAGCCGATCCCTACTGCGCCCTGACAGGCGCCGCAGCATCGCTTTCGGGTCCACTGCACGGCGGTGCCAATGAGGCTGTACTGCGTATGCTCAAGGAAATTGGCACGGTGGATAAAGTGCCCGAATATATCGAACATGTCAAAAATGGTGAGTTCCGCTTGATGGGATTCGGACATCGCGTCTACAAAAACTACGATCCTCGAGCTGCCATCATCAAGAAAACCGCCGATCAGGTGTTCGAAGTGACCGGCCGCAATCCGCTTCTCGACATTGCCCTCGAACTCGAACGCGTCGCCCTGGAGGACGAATACTTCGTCTCGCGCAAACTGTATCCCAACGTGGACTTCTACTCCGGGATCATCTACCAGGCGATGGGCCTGCCGATCGAAATGTACACCGTGCTCTTTGCCATGGGACGCACCGTCGGATGGCTGACGCAGTGGCAGGAGATGCTCGGCGATCCCGAGCAGCACATCACCCGCCCGCGACAGATTTATACAGGTGCCGACAAGCGGGACTACATGCCGATCGAAGATCGTTAATCGCAAGGACCATGTCTCAATAGACTGCAGGATTTGCCCATTTCTATCACCTTGAGGGCTCGAACCAATCACGAGAATTTGTGATACACCTCGGATGGGATTAACGTTCACCGATTCGACATCTTTCCCGTGTGACATGTAATTATGAGCATGAAATAACTGCACACAATCTCAGGCGATAGCCTACTTATTACCCCAGAGCATTCATTACTTACTCGATGCAAATAAATTAGCACAAAATACTCGTTGACACACCATAAATCAGCCCTGTATGATCACTTGTACAAAAGATAATGTACCTGTAAAACATGTTGTGATGAATATTGCATCTTCCATCATTCTGGGTTGTTTTGCTTTCCTCTTTATGGCGTTTATCGACTGGGCCATGCTGCTTGGTTACCCATGGCTTAAGCCACTCCTTCTTCTCTGTGCATGTGTTTGTTTTTTTATCGGCTTTTCGGGTGTACTGTCTTTTAATGTTGGAGAGTCTTCGAGCGGGTGGCTGAAAATTCTTGGATGGATTTGTATATTCCTCTTTGGATCACTGCTTATATATTCCATCTTCATCGAAATTCCACTTAAAAGTACCTACCTCGGCTCGAGCGAATCACAGGATTTAGTCGATACCGGCACCTATGCTCTCACACGCCACCCTGGAGTATTGTGGTTCACCGGATTCACGCTTGGCTTGTGTTTCATCCGCCCGGCTGCTCTCACGGCTCTCGCCGGCGGTGTGTGGCTACTGGCTGATGTTTTACTCGTTGTTGTAGAGGATCACTACTTTTTCCCGAAGACGATCCCTAGGTATAGTACCTATAAGCAAACAACCCCGTTTCTGTGGCCAACCCGGAAGAGCCTAGGTCGGTTCAAGTCATCCTTCGGTGCAAGTGGCGGGAACAGGCATTAATCATTCAGATTCATTCTTGTCCTACACACGATCCTACTGAAACAAGGGACTAGGACAACGCATCATCACAGGAGACAAGTTAATGACAAACGCTAAGGAATTATTACGACAAGGCCGTAGAGACAAATTGTGGCAGAAGTACTGCGGACATTTAGATCTCAGCCTATCCCAGGTAATGGACATTCAAAGGGACTTGCTGATGGAGCAAATCAAGCTGCTCGCAAGTTGTGAGTTGGGCCGAAAAATTCTCGGCGATGAGATTCCTGCCAGTATCGAGGCTTTCCGCAAGAATGTGCCCATTACCGACTACGAAGCCTACGTGCCTTACCTTCCGGATAAACGAGACGACGTACTGCCCGAAGGGAAATATTCCTGGGTGAGAACCTCCGGGCGCTCGAAAGCGGATTCTTTTAAATGGATACCCTGCTCACAACGCATGTACGAACGCAACGGTGAAGTCTTTGTTACTGCCTTAACCCTCGCCTCATGTTCAGAAAAGGGTGAGGTTTATCTGGAACCGGGAGACATGCTGCTCATGATGACCGCCCCGCCTCCCTATGCAACTGCCCTTTATTCACGTGCGGCAGAGGATGAAATGGATATTCGCTTCGCACCCTCATTAGATGTTGGGGAGAAAATGGAATTTCAGGAACGTACCGCGCTCGGATTTGAAATCGTTATGCAAGAAGGATTGGATTACTTCTACGGCATTTCCGGTGTTTTGGCAAAAATCGGTGAAGGGTTCGAACAGGGAGGAGGCGGCGCATCATTTTCCTTAAAGATGCTTCGTCCCAGCGTCGTTGCACGCTTGCTGAAAGGAATAATTTCAGCAAAACTTAACCGACGCAACCTACTTCCCAGAGATCTCTGGAAAGTAAAGGGGATCGTCACAGGAGGGACAGACACTGACATCTACCGAGACCGGATTGACAGGATATGGGGCCGTAAACCTCTGGAGGCATATGTCTCAACAGAAGCAGGCGGGGGTGCGCTCCAAGCCTGGAACTATAAGGGGATGACATTCCTCCCGGATATCAATTTTCTCGAGTTCATTCCCTACGATGAACACATCAAATTAAGGGATGATCCGTCCTACCATCCTGAGACATGTCTACTGGACGAGTTGGAACTCGGAGTCTACGAGTTGGTCATCACCAGTTATCTTGGTGGGATCTTCACGCGTTATCGCGTGGGAGACCTGCTCGAAGTGATCGCCATGCAAGATGATGAACTCGGTATCGATCAGCCCCAGTTTCAATTCCACTCTCGAGCGGATGGGATTATCGACATCGCCAGCTTTGTCCGCTTGACAGAAAGAAAGATCTGGAAAGCAGTAGAAATGACAGGCGTAGCATATGAAGACTGGATCGCCAGAAAAGAGGTGTTCGACAATGAACCAATCCTTCATCTGTATCTTGAAGTCAAACCCCAGAACGAGATGCCTGTCAGTGAGTTAAAAGAGAAGTTCCGAGTAGCGTTGTGCAAGGTCGACAAAGAATTCGCAGATACGGAAGAAATACTCGGCGGTGATCGACTGCGTGTCAGTCTCTTGCCGCAGGGTGCTTTTGCACGATATTTTCAAGCACAGCAGGAAGCCGGCGCGGACATTGCACAACTCAAGCCGCCGCATATGCAGCCGCCGGAAGCAGCTTTGAACCAGTTAATGGGTTCAGGAAGAGAATAAATCCAACCATGGTATGGAACGCCAGCACCCTGATCCCACTCATTGCCGCTATCTTGTACGGCGTGGTTTTCATTTTCGTGGTGCGCGCCCGCCCCTTGACACAGGATCGGCGCGCCTTTTTGTTTTACCTGCTGGCGATGATGCTGTGGGACATTGGATCTTTCATGGTCCATTCGGGTTTAGGCAACACGCTCACATACTTCCGCTTGATGACAACTGCCGGCATCGTAGGGATCTTTAATCTCATTACGTTCATTCAGAGAGTTCTAGGCCGCAAACACGCCTGGATGGAATGGGCATATTTGTTAATCGCCGTCTTCGCCTTACTGGCACTATTCTCGCCCATGGCTTTTCCTTCGGCGGGGATCGAAGAAGGCGAGTTGAAATATGAGTTCGGTCCGCTGATCTATATATTTGCACCCCCTATCTACATACTATTCTTCTTGAGCATCCGTGCCCTTCGACAAGCCCTCGTGCAAACAGAAAGCCCCCAGCAACGCATTCGCTATCGCTATCTTCTCATTGGATTAGTTATCGTTCTCATCGGCTCCTTCGTCAACTTCACACCTCTCGGAAGATATCCCATAGATGTTGCTTTGAACGGAGTCAATGCGCTGCTCATTGCCTACGCCATCATCCGCCATGAACTTCTGGATATCCAGGTCGTCATTCGTAAAGGCCTCGCCTATACCACTTTGATCCTCGCGTTGGGATTAACCTATCTTGTCCCCATTCTCGTTGTTGAGATTGCCACGATACAATTAACCTCCGGATTCAACATAATCAGCGTGTTAATCGCACTCGGAATGAGTGTGGTTATCGCTGGAACTGTACACTGGTTTTATGAAGACATTCGCGATCGAATCGACCGGGCGTATTTCCGAGAACACTATGACGCATACAAAATGGTTCAAGAGCTTGCCGAAAAAATGGCCAGCACCATGGACCTGGATATCATGACATCGATTCTGATGAAACGCCTGGGCGAAACATTACACATCGGTACGATTGCCATCATGCTTAGAGAATCGGCGAGCAGCAACTTCGCTCCAACCGCCACAAGAGGTTTCGCACCAGACACATTCAATTTGTTTTGGGTGGAAAATCACCCGATATGTCGTTGGTTACGTCAGGAAGGACGCCCACTTAAAAAAGAGCAACTCGATATTCTGCCAACACTTAGTGGTGTGTGGAAAGAGGATCTCGATCAGCTTGAAAAGTTAGGCATTAAAATCTTTATACCACTGCGCTCCAAAGGTGATTTGGTCGGCATCTTCCTTTTAGGTGCCAAACAATCAGGCGAGGAATACAGTTCGGATGATCAAAATCTTCTCAACACACTCGCCAGCCATGTCGCCGTTGCTCTTGAGAATGCGCGCCTCTTTAAGGAAACCAATACCCGCCTCGCCGAACAAATCGCCCTGCTCGAGATCGGCAACGGCCTGGCGCACGCCTCCGATCTGGACGACATCCTGCAGCTGGTCGTCAAGCACGCCTGCCCCGCTGACACACCCTCGGCGAAAGCGACCATTCATCTCATCGACCATGAGACCCAGCGGCTGCTGCCGCGCGCCGTTTCTCAATCGAGCGGTGAACCCGCACAAGCCGTGGGCTTCGACCCGAAACAGGGCATTGCCGGACGCGCCGTTCAAGAGAAAAGTCTCATCTATGTCCCCGATGTGCATAAAGCACCCGACTTCGTTAACACCCGCGAGGATTTCAACTCCCTGGTCGTCGTGCCGCTCATCATCGAAGACCTGCCGGAGGGCACCCTAAGCGTAACCAGCCCCCATATCGATGCCTTCGATGAAGACACCATCCGCCAACTGACCTCTCTCGCCAACCAAGCTGCGATCGCCTTACGCAAAGCACAAATCACGGAACACCTGCGCAAATCAAACGCCGAACTGGAGAAGCGTTCGAAAGAACTCGAAGCCAGCATCGAGGAATTGAAATCCACGCAGCGACAACTCATCCAGGCCAGCAAGCTCGCTTCGATGGGCACGCTCACGGCCGGAATTGCACACGAGATCAACAACCCCTTGGCCGGCATCAAGCTCTTCGCCCAAAACACAAAACGTGCCTACATCTCCGGAAAACTCAAACCGGAGAAGATGGTCGAAACCCTTGAAAAAATCAGCAACCTGGTGGACAAGGCCGCAAAGATCATCGAACATCTGCGCACATTCTCCAGACAGGCAACAGGTCACATGGAGTTGATGCGCGTGAATCAGGCCGTAGAAGACTCCTTAAGCATGCTTTCCGAACAGTTGAAACTGCAAAACATTGAAATCATCGTACAACTCGATGAAAACCTGCCCCAAGTGAGAGGCGACACCAATCAGATCGAGCAAGTCGTGCTCAACTTGATCACCAACGCACGCGATTCTCTCGACACCGCCGAGAAAAAGAGAATTTCGCTGCGCACATACCAGGACAACGGTTCGGTCGTCATTGAAGTCGTAGATTCGGGGAGTGGAATCCAGCCCGACATCATCGAAAATGTCTTCGATCCATTCTTCACCACCAAACCCGTAGACAAAGGCACGGGGTTGGGCTTGTCCATAAGTCACGGGATTGTAGAACTTCATGGAGGAGAGATCGAAGTCGAAAGCACTCCAAACAAGGGTTCCACATTCCGGGTCAAACTCCCCGCTGTGGAAAATGGATTGGGAAACGACTGATGCAGGAGACGGCGCACATCCTCGTCGTTGACGATGAGCCTTCCGTTCGTGAGGGACTCAGCGACATGCTCTCCATCAGCGGACATATCGTCACCTGCGCCTTCGACGGCCAACAAGGTTTGGAACTCTTTCATAAGGCCCTCGAACGGGATGAGCTCCCCCCATTCGATATTCTGATCTTCGACATCAAAATGCCGAACATGTCGGGGTTGGAACTGATGGAACGCGTCGTCAAATTAGACCCCGAGATTCCCATCATCATCATTACGGGTCACGGCGATTCAAACACGGCCACCTATGCGCTGGCTGGTGGGGCCTATGACTACATCACCAAGCCCCTTGAACCGGACCTGGTGCTGGATGCTGTCACGCGTGCCCTGGCGATTGGTCGTCTGAGACGGCGGTTTAGGAAAACCGTCCAGAATGCCGGCGTCATCGGAGCCATCACCGCTGGAATCGCAAACGAATTGGATACACCCCTCAACAACATTACGCGGGCCGCCGAGGAACTCTCCAAGCATCTCAATCAAATCAAACACCTTACCAGTCTCACCTTACAGGCGGATGGCTTACCGGAGTCGAACATTCCCATCGCAGATATCGACATGGATCCCGCCTACAAACAAATCAAGGTTATCACTCGTTCCGTACTCCACTGCATTCGATTGCTCGAAGCCCTGAATTTACAAAACCCCCAGGACCACTAACCACGCTGTCAAGCAAATAAGCACCTCGAACAAAATGTATCGAAACTCAAAGCGCGGCATCAAAAATCAATCCTGCGTCGGAGCAAGTCGTGGAGGTGTGCCGACTCTCAAACCCGTTTAACGGTTATCAAATTTCGATATTTTTGCAAAGGATGACTTACCGTTAAATGGGTGACTTTCCCCACTAGGCGGGTCCACATTGTTGCCTTCATGATTCTATGGAATGCTAACCGCCAGCGCGCAGCAGAATATCGTCGCCAGTGCGGGAAAGTCTGTATTTCGTTTCCCTTTACCTTCGCTGGCGTTCTTTGCTTAAAAGTATTACAAAGACAAAGAAGGGAAAAACACACAGACACGGGCTTGGTATTGACAGAGTATATTTCAAGAAAACCAGAATGACCTTCGACCTTAGGAGGAAGACACAATGGAAAAAATCGTTCTCAATGTGCCGTTCATGTACGCGGATCACCATGTTCTCTCGGTGCGGGACGCACTCAACGGCCTCAAAGGAATCGAAGATGTTTATGCAAGTTCAGCATGGAAGCAACTGCTGGTATCCTTCGACCCAAAGAAAATCAAACAGCCGGAAATCGAAGAAGCGCTGGATGAGGCTGGATATCCAGTCAACGGCGCTGAACCAGCGGCGATGATTACCGCGAACGATATCAAGCGAGACCCTCAATGGCAAAAACTCGGTTCTCGCACCACTGAAACTAACATCGCGGATCTTAAGATGTCAGGCGAATTTCGTCGGTATTAACCCAGGAGGATGACAGCGATGGCAAAGAAAATGAGAGCACCTGAAGAAGCGAGCCAAGATCAAGCCACAATTCAAATGCTTGAGTTTGCCCAAGAAAAGGAATACGAGACCTCTTTTTCCCGCGCGGACTCTATGGCTCCCTGTCCCATTGGCAGTGATGGCATCTGCTGCAAAGTTTGCGGAATGGGTCCGTGCCGCCTGGTAAAGGAAGGCCAGACCGGGATTTGCGGCGCGACCGTTGAGACAGTCGGGGCGCGTAATTTTGCCCGTATGGTTGCGGCTGGCGCCGCAGCCCACTCCGATCACGGACGCGACCTGGCCTACACGCTGTTAGCTGCCGCCGAAGGTCACGCCCCAGATTACCGGGTTCGCGATCCGGCGAAACTAATAGAAATGGCCGATTACCTTGGCGTCGAGGTGGAAAGCAAATCTACAGAAGATCTCGCCCGAGATGTTGCTCTGAAAGCATTAGAAGAATTCGGTAAACCCCGAGGCGAGATCACCTACATCAAACGCGCACCGGAAAAAAGACAACAAATTTGGCACAATCTGGGCATTACGCCCCGCAACGTCGATCGTGAAATCGTAGAAATTATGCACCGCACCCACATCGGCAACGACCAGGACGCGGAACACATTCTTGACCAAGCCATGCGCGCCGCATTGGGTGATGGCTGGGGCGGATCGATGCTCGCCACCGATCTTTCCGATGTGCTCTTCGGCACTCCCGGCCCAGTCCTGTCCGAATCGAACTTGGGAGTTTTACAAACGGACGAAGTTAACATCATCATTCATGGTCATGAACCCACACTTTCTGAGATGATCGTCGCCGCTGCACAGGACCCAGAATTGATCGAGTACGCCAAAAGCAAGGGAGCCAAGGGCATCACCCTGGGCGGCATATGCTGTACGGCCAACGAGACATTGATGCGTCAGGGCGTGCCGTTGGCTGGGAACTTCCTGCAGCAGGAATTGGCGATCTTGACGGGTGCCGTCGAAGCCATGGTGGTTGATATTCAATGCATCATGCAAGGAATCGTGAAACTCGCCAAGCAATTTCACACCGTGGTGATCACCACCTCACCCAAAGCGAAAATCACTGGCGCCACACATATGGAATTCGATGAGCTGCGAGCCATGGAGATTGCTAAGGATATCGTACGGACCGCTTGCGATCGCTTCCCCGAACGCGGCGAAATGAAGATCCCCGATGAACACACACCCCTCATTCCGGGTTTTTCACACGAATACATCAATTATGCCTTGGGCGGGTTCTACCGCGGTTCCCTACGGCCGCTTAACGACGCGATTGCATCCGGGCGCATTCGCGGCGTTGTTGCCAATATCGGCTGCAACAACGCGCGTGTCTGCCACGACAAGCTTCACCGCGAAGTCGTCACCGAATTCATCAAGAACGACGTGCTCGTGGTCGAAACCGGCTGCGGCGCTATTGCCAGCGCCAAGCAAGGTTACATGACCCCCGAAGCAGCGCTCGAGCACGCCGGTCCGGGCTTGCGTGAAGTCTGTGAAGCCGTAGGAATCCCTCCCGTGCTTCACATGGGTTCTTGTGTAGATAACTCTCGTATTTTGACCGTACTCGCCCAAATGGCCACGGAAGGCGGCTTGGGAGAAGACATCAGCGACATCCCCGCCGTGGGATTGGCACCGGAATGGATGAGCGAGAAAGCCATCTCCATCGCCACCTATTGCGTCGCATCTGGCGCCTATGTCATCATGGGCCACTCCAGTCCCGTCTCGGGCATCGACGAAGTCACACGCCTGATTACCGACGGTTGGGAAGAGAAGGTCGGTGGCAGACTCGAATTTTGCAACGACGGCGACGAAATCATCCGCCGAAGTTTGGCGCACATCGACAAAAAGCGAGCCGCCCTCGGATTGCCCGAGTACGATCCAAGCAAATGGGGCAAGAGTGGCGATTGGAGAATCCACGAACTTGTGGAAATGCCGCTGCCCGAACGTATTGAAGCCGCATACGGCAATCAGGCGAAGTAGAGAGGGAAAAGATCATGTCACGTTACATTGCAACTCGCGCTATTCGAGGCGCCAACGCCATCGTAGCAGAAGCCGAAAAGGAACTCACGAAAGCCATTGCGGAGAAGGGTGGCGACACGCCCGTCGCCTTCCCCAATACGGCGTATTATTTGCCCGTTATTCTGGGAATGCTTGGGCACGAAGTCAGCACGTTGGGGGATATGGAATTTGCCTTGGAGCATGCAAAAAGTTTGCTCCATCCGATACCCGACGAATCACTTTGGACACCATATCTCGGTGAGACATTGGATTCGGGTATGGCCACATTGCTCGCCGAAGAGGTTATCGAGGGTGTCCGCTTTGTTTATGGACAAGAACCTCAACCCTACCCCAGTCTCGTTTTGGCCGGATCCACGTCCTTCACAAGCCCAGACGCTGGAGACAACGGCTCCAGCCCGAATGGAAATGGATATCTAAACGGACCGATCGATGATATCCAACTACGCTCTTGGGGAATCCAATTGGTTGACGGACGCATGCCCGGTTTCGCAGCCATCGCCGGTGCGGCGCATTCCAACGAGGCCGCCGTCGCCATCGTGCGTGAACTTCAAAAGAGAAACATCCTCACCTTCCTCGTAGGCAATGTCAACGGGCGTTCGATCATCGACCAACTGGTAGAAGAAGATGTGGAGATGGGGTACGACACATATATCGTTCCCTTCAGCCGCGACACCATTGGGGCTATCTACCCCCTGGGCTTCGCCACTCGATCCGCACTCACCTTCGGTGGCATGAAGGGCGGCCAATGGCGAGACATCTTGCTCTATAACAAATTCCGTGTCTTCGCTTTCGTGCTTGCCTTAGGCGAGGTCGACGATCTGAAGTACGCCACAGCCGCTGGCGCCATTTCGTACGGATTCCCCGTAATCGCCGATACGGTGATCCCTGAAATTCTACCTACCGGTGTCACTCGATACGAACACGTCATTTCCATGCCCTGGAACGAAATCGAAGGCGACACCGAGGAAGAGAAAGCCGCCAAGCTGGTCCAAAAAGCCATCGAAGTGCGTGGGGTCAAGGTGAAGATCAGCGAAGTGCCGGTACCCGTTCCTTACGGCTCGGCCTTCGAAGGCGAAGTGGTACGCAAAGCCGACATGCGCGTCGAGTTCGGCGGCAAACACAGCCGTGCGTTCGAATATCTCTTCATGGACGACATGGACGCCGTTGAAGATGGTAAAATCGAAGTTCTCGGCGATGATTTCGAAAAGCTGGAAGAACAAGGCAGTATGGATCTGGGCATTCTGGTCAAAGTCGCCGGACGCAAAATGGAAAAAGATTTCGAGCCGGTGCTCGAACGCCAGATCCACTACTTCATCAACGGCGGGTCCGGCATCCAGCACATCGGCCAGCGCGACATTGCCTGGATTCGCATCAGCAAGACGGCCGCCGAGAAAGGCTTCACCTTGAAGCACTTCGGCGACATCCTGCATGCTCGCTTCCATGATGATTTCGGATCGATTGTTGACAAGGTCGAAGTCACGATCGTCACCGAACCCAAGTTGTACGCTGAATGGCTGGAGAAGGCCCGCACTGCCTACGACGAGCGCAATCTGCGTATTGGCGCAATGGTCGACGAGAGTGTGGAAACCTTCTACTCCTGCACCCTCTGCCAATCCTTCGCCCCGGATCACGTTTGCATCGTCAGTCCCGAGCGGCTCGGCTTGTGCGGCGCGTACAACTGGCTGGACTGTAAGGCTTCGTTCCAGATCAATCCCACGGGTCCAAACCAGCCTATCAAGAAAGGGGAAGAGCTCAATCCGGTTAAAGGGTATTACACGGGCATCAACGAATACGCCGTGAAAGCCTCCCACGGAAGCGTCAACGAAGTTGCCATGTATTCCATCATGGAGAATCCGATGACGGCATGCGGCTGCTTCGAGTGCATCGCCATGCTGATCCCCGAAGCCAACGGCATCATGATCGTCAGCCGCGAGGACACCAGCATGACGCCAGCCGGTATGACCTTCTCAACCCTGGCGGGTGTGGCCGGCGGCGGACTGCAAACACCGGGCGTGATGGGACACGGGAAATTCTACATCACCAGCCCCAAATTCGTCTCCGCCGATGGCGGCTTCAAACGTGTGGTTTGGATGTCCTCCGTTCTAAAGAAACAGATGGCGGAAGAACTCAGCCAAGTGGCCGAGCGAGAGGGCGATCCCGATTTACTCGATAAAATCGCCGATGAAACCATATGCACCGACGTGGAAGGATTGCTCGAATATCTACAAAAGAAAGGACATCCAGCGCTCGAGATGGAGCCTATGTTATAAAAACCGGGAAGGCAAGTTCAGGGGTCGGGATTCGGGATGTTGATATGCATCGTTGGTTCGAACCGAACTGCATCCGAATCATCGATCCCTACTCCCTTTCCTGTCAAACCCGTAGGAGGACGAAATCCCAATGACCGTTGAAATCCCGAAAGAAAAGTACACGAGTAGTGTGCGCCAGGTAACCATCGGCGCCACAGCCGACGAAGGCGGGACACGCGCACACACTTTGACGATCGGGGGCGAGACCTGTATGCCTTTCCTGCTGCACGAGGGCTCGACGCCTAACCGCCCGGCCCTTGCCCTGGAAATCCGCGATCGCAAACCCGAGGATTGGTCCGAGTTGTTGATCGAAACTTGGGGAGACGCGATCGGCGATCCGGTCGCATGGGCCAGGGCAGCTGAAGAGGTCGGCGCCGACTTGATCTATCTCAAGCTCAGCACCACCACTCCCGATGGAGAACCCAATTCCCCGGAAAACGCCAAAAAGATCGTGCGGCAGGTATTGGAAGCCACCGGACTCCCCCTCGCCGTGATCGGACCAGGACAAGCCGACTTGGACAACGAACTGATCGTTGCCGTTGCCGAAGAAGGTAAAGGCGAACGTCTGCTGCTCGGACTCTGTGAAGAGAACAACTACCGCACCATCGTCGCCGCCGCCTTGGCGCACGATCACCTGGTTCAATCCAAGACCCCCATGGACGTCAATCTGTCCAAGCAATTGGTCATCTTGATCCACGACATGGGAATGCCGCTCGAACGCATCGTCATGGATCCGACCACCGGCGCCCTGGGATACGGAATCGAATACGGTTATTCCGTCATGGAGCGCCTGCGCATGGCTGCGCTGCAAGGCGATACGATGACCCAACAACCGATGATCGTCACGCCGGGTGAGGAAACCTGGAAAGTAAAGGAATCCAAAGTCGGCGAGGGTGTCCCTGAAACTTGGGGAGATTGGAAGCAACGTGCGCTTAATTGGGAAGCCATTACGGCCACGACAATTATTCACTCAGGAGCAGACCTCATCGTGTTGCGACATCCCGAAACACTGAAACACGTGCGCAACATGATCGACGATCTGATCCAAACCCAAACGGCATAACAAGCGCGGAGGAAGAAGATGGCATTAACCGGACTAGAGATCTACAAACTACTACCACAGACCAATTGCAAGGAGTGCGGCTTCCCCACATGCCTGGCCTTCGCCATGAAGTTGGCCGCCAAACAAGCAACTTTGGACGACTGCCCATACGTAAGCGATGAAGCCAAATCCAAACTCGAAGCTGCTTCTGCGCCGCCCATTCGTCTGGTCGAACTCAAGAACGAAGAAGGTGAAGTGAAAGTCGGGAACGAGACTGTCCTCTTCCGACACGAGAAAACCTTCTATAACAAATGCGGACTCTTTTTGAGACTGAAGGACGATGAGGACGCCGGGATACTTAGCAATAAAGCCAGCGAAGCAAATGCCTTCCACGTGGATTATGTTGGCATCGATCTGTACCTGGACGGCTTCGCCGTCGAAGCTGCATCGGGAGACCCCGCAACCTTCGCTTCTGCCGTGAAAGCCGTGAACGAAGCCAGCAAGAAGCCGCTGATCCTGATCGCCGATTCGGCGGATTTAGCAAAAGCGGGGCTCGAAGCTGCTGAAGGAGCGCGTCCACTTTTGTATGCCGCCGATGCAGACAATTGGGAGGCCATGGCCGAGGTCGCCAAGGAGAAAAATGTCCCTTTGGCCGTACGCGCCGAAACGCTCGACGGCCTGGCCGATCTGACCCAAAAGCTCAAGGAGGCGGGTATCGAGGAGTTGGTCTTGGACCCCGAACTCGGCGGATATCACGATTCGCTGCACAAACTCACCGCCATCCGTCGTTTGGCGCTCAAAAAGACATTCCGGCCCCTCGGATTCCCGATCATCAGCTTCCCTGGAACCGCATCTGAAGCCGATGAAACCCTGCTCGCCGCCGAACAGATTGCCAAATACGGCGGGCTGATCGTGCTCGATACGTTCAATCCTGCCAGCTTGTATGCCTTGCTGGTACTGCGCCAGAACATCTACACCGACCCACAGAAACCGATTCAAGTTCAACCCGGTTTGTACGAGATCAACGATCCCAAGCCAGATTCACCGCTTCTGGTGACCACCAATTTCTCGATAACGTACTTCTCGGTTGCGAACGAAGTAGAAGGCGCCGGAAAACCCGGATGGCTGTTGGTCGCCGACTCGGAAGGAATGAGCGTGCTCACTGCCTGGGCGGCTGGCAAATTCGATGCGGAACGCATCGCAAAGGACATCAAGGCGTTCAACGTGGCAGACAAAGTCGAACATCATAAGCTGATCATCCCCGGTCACGTCGCCACGATATCGGGCGAGCTGGAAGAGGAACTACCGGGCTGGAAAATTCTGGTCGGCCCTCGCGAGGCAGTCGACATCAGGGGCTACCTCGATAGCGTGTGGCAGAATTAAGCTTTTACCGACCGGATCGGCCCAAAGTCGCATGGTACAGAATCGACATGCGGAGTAGGTTACGTTCATTGAAAGCAACAATGAATAACCCCATCGAGACGTTGCGCGCAACGTCTCGATACGTATTAACAAGGTAGAAACCAGCATGGCGACCCATAAAATACGCTTCTTGCCAGCCGATCAAAGCGTCGCTGTCCCCACAGGGGCCTTAATAACGGACGCCGTGCAGGAAGCCCAATTGGAAATCCAGCAACCTTGCGGCGGACAAGGTCGCTGCGGTCGCTGCGCCGTAATCATCGATGGTGAGGGCGCACGAAGGCGTTCGACGATCCGCATTTCGGCGGAAGACATCGCTGCCGGATACGCCCTCGCTTGCCAGACGATCATCGAGGGCGACCTTACGGTCACGATTCCGGAACAGGAAAAAATCGAGCGCCGTCTGGTAACGGACAAATCCGCACGGAAGATCGAGCTGCCATTCGAATACGATCCTGCCGTCCACCAAACTGTGCGAGTCTTTCAACTCGAGCTTTCACCTCCCTCGATCAATGACAATCTGGATGACCTCAGCCGACTGCGCAAAGCGCTCAAGGAACATGGCGTGAAGCAGTTAGACGTACCGCTATCCGTCCTACGACGCACGGGAGAAACGCTTCGGCAAGCGTCTTGGTCACCATGGGTCATTGTCGAATACGATGCGCCGGGAAGTGATTCGGCAGAATTGATCGAGATTCAAAGCCATCCGATCCATCCCTTCGGATTGGCGCTCGACATCGGCACGACAACCGTTACGGCCTATCTCGTCGACCTGACCAGCGGCGAAGTAAAAAATCAGGCTTCCGAATACAACGGCCAGATCGCACGCGGCGAGGATGTGATTTCGCGCATCGTCTTCGCTTCCAAAGGCGACGGGCTGCAAAAGCTCTATGCCTTGGTGCGGGAGACGATTGACACTTTGCTCGATAGATTGCAAAAACGCAGCGGTGTTTCGCCGCAGCAAATCTACAAGGTCAGCGTGGCGGGAAACACCACCATGATGCACCTCTTCCTTGGGATTCCGCCGGAAAGCATTCGTCTCACGCCCTACGTTCCTGCCGCAAACCAACCTTCAATCTTCCGCGCCCAGGATTTGGCGTTGAACGTCTACCCTCTGGCTGCGGTGGACTGCCTGCCCGCCGTCGCCTCCTACGTCGGGGCAGATATTACCGCCGGCGTGCTGGCCAGCAAGCTTTCCGACACGGCAGACCTGACCCTGTTCATCGACGTGGGCACGAACGGGGAGACCGTCCTGGGAACGCATGAATGGATGGTCACCTGCGCCTGCTCGGCCGGTCCCGCTTTTGAAGGTGCTGGAGTGATCGACGGCATGCGCGCCACACTGGGCGCCATCGAAGAGGTGTGGGTGAACACCAACACCTACGAACCCACCATCCGCGTCATCGGCGGCAAGAAACCGATCGGAATTTGCGGTTCCGGCTTGATCTCGCTCTTGGCGGAGCTGTTCGTCACCGGCGTCATGGACCGCGCTGGAAATTTCAAGTTGGATCTGGACACCCCGCGTGTGCGCCAGGGCCAGTACGGCCCGGAATACGTCCTCGCCTGGGGAAAAGAAACCGAACACGGCAAAGACATCGCCCTGAACAAAGTGGATGTCAATAATCTGATGCGCGCCAAAGCGGCCATCTATGCCGGATTCAGCGTCTTGGCCAGCAGCGTCGGCGTCGATCTGGACGACGTGCAGCAGATGCTGATCGGCGGCGCTTTCGGAAAATACATCAACGTCGAGAACGCCATCAAGATCGGTTTGCTGCCCGATCTCCCCTGGGACAGGTTCAATTTCCTGGGAAACACTTCCGTTCTCGGGAGCTACATGGCCCTCCTGTCAGACGATGCACGCCAACAAATCCGCGCCATCGCCGAGAAGATGACCTACGTCGAACTCTCGGCGGACAACACGTTTTACGACGCCTTCACCGCCGCGCTCTTCCTGCCTCACACCGAGATCAACCGCTTCCCGAGCGTGGCTGAAATCTGGGAGCGCTACAGCACGAAAAAAGAACCTCCCGCAGGCTGAACCCGAAGTAGAATCGGTATATGAGGATCGTTGGTAGAGAATTGTAAGAACCGCATGAGGTGGTACATATGACGAAGACTATTGCGCTCGCCGGCAAAGGCGGGACAGGAAAAACGACGATCGCCGCGCTGCTCATTCATACATTGAGTCAGCGGTTGCGCGGCCCACTCCTGGCGATCGACGCGGATCCGGCTACGAATTTGCACATGGCACTCGGCGTCCCCAAACCGGAGACGGTCGGAGAAATCCGCGAATTGATGACCGAAACGGCACAAGAGGGACAACTCGGAGTATCGATCAGCCGTCATGAATACCTCAATCGTGAGGTGCGCATGGCGATTGAAGAGGGGGAGCGAGTCGACTTGCTTGCCATGGGCCGGCCGGAAGGCCAGGGGTGTTACTGCGCCGTCAATCACTTGCTGCGGCAGATCGTGGATGAGGTCGGCAGTACGTACGAAACCATCGTCATCGACAACGAAGCCGGTATGGAACACATCAGCCGGCGCACCACGCGCGATGTCGACCTTCTGCTCCTCGTCACCGATCCCACGTTACGCGGTGTGCGTACGGCGGGCGATATGGCCAAGCTGGCGGAAACGCTCGAGGTGAACGTCAAACGCACTGCGTTGATCGTCAATCGTGTGAAAAGCGAACTGCCACGACCACTGCAGGATGCCATCGACGAACTAGACATCGAAATTGCCGCGTTGATTCCTGCAGACGAGAATATCAACCAACTCGACGCGGTGGGAATGCCGCTAATCCAACTCAATGGAGATTCACCTGCCGCCAAAGCGGTAGAGCAATTGACCGAGCGAATCCTAAACGAAGGCTAAACCATCAAGACAACACCAAACACACAATAGGAGAAGATTCATGTACAAAATCGGAGAGAACATCCATATCGTCTCACCGAAGGTGAAGGAGGCGCTGAAGGAACGTGATGGGGCATTCTTCGTCAATCTTGCCCGCCAGCAAAAAGACGCCGGTGCCGACGTCATCGACCTGAACATCGGACCGCGCAAGAAGGACGGTCCGGAAGTGGTCGAATGGCTGGTGGACTGCATGCAAGAAGCCGTCCCCGGTATGACGCTCAGCTTCGACACAACCAATCTGGCGGCCATCGAGACGGGGCTCAAGCGGGTGGGTTCGAACGCCATGGTCAATTCCACTTCGGCCGAAGAAGAACGCCTGGCGAACGTGCCGCCATTGGCGGCAAAGTACGACGCAAAATTGATCGCACTTTGCATGGAGAAGAGCGGCATCCCCGTCAGCGCCGATGAGCGCGTCGGCATCGCCATGGAAAAACTCATTCCGCGCGCCCAGGAATTGGGCATACCGATGGAGAATCTCTACATCGATCCCCTGATCCTCACCGTCTCCGGCTGCCAGGAGTACGTTCCCGAATCCATCGAGACCATCCGCATGTTGAAGATGGTCATGGATCCGCCGCCGATGACGACCGTCGGCCTTTCCAACGTGTCGAACGCTGTACCCAATGAAATGCGCCCACTCATCGACCGCGTTTTCGTGGTTATGTTGTTGGCCGTCGGGTGCGACTCGGCGATCCTCAACCCGCTCGACAAAACATTGATAGACACCATTCAAGCCGTCGATACACGCGACGACAGCACACCGGTCAAAGCCTTGAACCTGAAGATTTTCGACGCCATCGCTGCCATGGAAGAACCAACGCAGGACTTGGTGGACATGTCGGATCCGAAGCAAGTCGAGATTTGGAAGACGGTTCAGATCCTGCTCAACAAGGTAATTTACGCAGACTCATACCTGAGGTTGTAACCTCAAGAGCATCATCACGGCTGAATTGGAAAGGGATAACCTCTCGAGATCGGTTGCCCAGAAGCGAAAAGCAACCATTCAAGACCCAACCTTCATCGTTCGCGAACAAGGAGGGTATTCGTATGGCTAAGGAGTCACCGCATATCAATATTGAAGAATTGCTGGCGAAAGCTGAAAAACCTTCCGCAGACGCGATGCGCCTCCATCCCTTTTACCAAGGCAAGGTTGAAGTCGCCCTGAAGGCACGCGTGCGCGATTTCAACGACTTCGCCATTTGGTACACGCCAGGTGTCGCAGCCCCCTGCAAAGCAATCGAAGCGGATCCCGATCTTGTATACGAACATACCCACAAAGGGAATACCGTTGCCATCGTATCCGACGGCACCCGCGTCTTGGGGTTAGGTGACATCGGTCCGAAAGCCGGCTTACCGGTCATGGAAGGTAAAGCTTTGCTCTATAAATATCTGGGCGGCGTGGACGCATGGCCGATCATGCTCGACACCAAAGATCCGAATAAGATCATTGAAACGGTACTGCTCCTGCAGCCCGGATTCGGCGGCGTCAATCTCGAGGACATCTCCCAACCCAAATGCTTTCGCATCCTCGATACCTTGCGTGCCCGCGCGGAGATTCCCGTCTGGCACGACGATCAACAGGGTACGGCAACCGTCACATTGGCGGCCCTGATGAATGCATTAAAAATCGTCGGCAAGAAACTGGACGAAGTTCAAATCACTTTCATCGGGACGGGTGCCGCGAATGTAGCTTGTGCACGTCTGATTTTCGCTTCGGGCGCCACACCTGCGCTCTGCCGCATGGTCGACAGCAAAGGCATTCTGCACAAAGACCGCAAGGATTTGGAGATGCGCAAAGCGGAATACGTCGATAAATGGAAATTCTGCCAAATCACCAACGAGGAAGGTCGTACGGGGAATAGCGCCGCCGCCATGAAAGGTGCGGACGTCGTTATCGCGCTCTCAAAACCCGGCCCGGGAACCATCCTTCCCGAATGGGTTTCCGACATGGCCAAGGATGCGATCGTCTTCGCTTGTGCGAATCCCGTGCCCGAAATATGGCCCTGGGAGGCGCAGGAAGCCGGCGCCGCTGTTATCGCCACGGGACGCTCCGATTTTCCCAACCAGGTTAATAACTCTCTTGGCTTCCCGGGCATCTTTCGTGGTACGCTCGATGTGCGCGCCAAAACCATAACGGACACGATGTGCATGGCTGCAGCCAATGCCCTGGCGTCCATGGCCGAGGAAAAAGGGTTAAGCGCAGAGTATATTTTGCCCAACATGGATGAATGGGAAGTATTTCCGAGAGAGGCTGCTGCTGTAGCCACAAAAGCCGTCGAAGAGGGCATCGCCCAGAAACCTTTGACGTATGAAGAGGAACGTAAGAAAGCCGAAGAGATCATCCGCCGTTCGCGGGATTTGACTGCGTCAATGATGGCCGAAGGCTTCATCGCCATGTCAAACGGGGAGGAGTAAGAGACAATGTATGATTTAATCATCCTGGGTGGGGGTCCTGCCGGTCTTACGGCGACCATATACGCACTGCGTAAACGTTTGAACGTGCTTCTCATCACCCGCGATCTGGGGGGCAAGACTAACTATCGTCTCCAGCTTCCCTTCGTCAACAAGTACCTCGTCATCTCCGGAGAGGAGATCGTCAACCGCTTCATGAACGAAATCAATTACCTGGAATTCGCCCGGGTTTTCGACAAGGCAGAAAAAATCAAGAAGATCGAGCAGGGCTATGAAGTCTCGACCCGCGAAGGGCAAAAATTCCAAACGAAAGCATTGATCATCGCCACAGGCGCGCTTGGCAGGCTGCTCGATGTGCCCGGCGAGAAAGAATACATGATGCGCGGCCTGTGCTACAGTGCTGTCTCATATGCGCCCCTGTTTATCGATCGCAAAGCCGTCGTGATCGGTGACACGCAGTTGGCCTTGAGATCGACGGCAGAGTTGGCGCGTATCGCCAACACAGTGAGCCTCGTAGCACCTTCCCACGGCGATCTGGAATCACAACTGGGGCGCAAGGTACGGACCGCCCCAAACGTCGAAGTATACGAGGGCTTCAGAGTCACGGCCGTAAAAGGAGACGACTACGCACGCCGGATTACGATTCGCAAGGACAAAGAAGAACGCGAACTTGAAGCGGATGCGTTCTTCGTGGAACTCGAGCTGGTACCCCAATCGCAGATCGTCGAGGACTTAGTGGAACTGGACGAATTAGACCGAATCAAAATCGACGGCAGCAACAAGACCTCCGCCGAAGGCATCTTTGCTGCCGGTGATGTGACGAACGTAATCGCCGAACAGGTCTTAATTGCCGTGGGGGAAGGTGCCAAGGCTGCCCTCTCCGTCTACGAGTACATACTGCAGTTGCCCGACGATTGAACGCAGACTTTCGATTAACGAAAGGATGAAACCAACGCTGCTCGATGGCCGCCGGTGCTCAAGATTTCGTCGACGTGGTGGATGTTTCCGTTGTCTGTGATTCGATTGAGGCCTTGGTAGGTTTTGCCGGTACAATGAAGCGCAGCGGTCCATATTGAATGCTAATGTGGTTCAATATCGAATACATGAAAATTCCCATACCGAGCAGTTCAAGCCCCTCTTCCAGGACCACGAACGCCTGATAAGCGAAATTTCCAACGCCGTAAAGCGCATCCTGCCGCCCCCCAAGATATTCGAAGCCAGCGACACCTGTAAGATAGACCAGACCCGAGATAATGAACAGCACCTTCGTCTCGCGAGGCAGGCGCAGGACAAATCGCAAGTAAACAACGCCAACCAGGAGGACAAGTATTCCGTACGGAATCAGCCACACCATATCGTAAAGCGCTTCAGGGTCATATACCCCCCGCAGCGGTCCGCCCAACTTCTCATGAATGCGGACTGTCTCATCAATCGCCATGTACAGGAAGAGAACGGCAAGACCGACCCAATACAGAAACCCCGAGGAATGGTTTTGTTTTACGAGATAGGCGACGACGAACAATAGAAGACTGCAAACACCCAATCCCATCGAAGAGACGAAAGTGGGGATGCTGTCCTCGCGATTGAGGTCGAAGAAATAAAAACCGAACGTCCTGCCGTAGAAATGATCGCTGATGCGACCACCGATATGGCCAATGACCATGATCAGAGAAATAGATAGAAATATCATCGCGATCCGTTTCGGCTTCAACGAAATATCCATCAATCCCAATCCCTTTCACGTACCCTTCGATACAAACGCATGACACGCGTGGTTTTCTTAATAATGTAACCTCAAAACGTCACAAGGGTAGCCAGTACTTATCTTCGAGTCAAGGACCAGTTTGAAATCGAAAGGATCGTCCTGCAGAAAGATAGCTGTATGCATTCTACCGGAAAAGGGAACCCCGGAGTCGGCACGAGCAATGAGAAGGAGATTCGCGCGGTCGTGCATTAATCCATGACACCGCGTTTCACAGCATAATGATTGAATGCATCTCTCGTTTCGGGGCCGGCGAGCAGGTCTGTTACCACCTCGATCTCGAGATCCTGACTCTCGCGCAAGCTCAGATCTTCACCGGCGTGGATGATTCGTTTGGACAGCTCCAATGCCTTTGCAGGCACTTCACGTAAACGTTTTACCATCTCGACGACCGTCTGATCGAGATCATCTGGCGCTACGACCTAATGGACAATGCCGTACTGCTATGCCTTGTCTGCCCTGAATCGTCCTCCGAAAGAAATAATTTCCTTCGCTGCCGGCATGCCAACCACGCGCGTGATGCGCTGGGTGCCCCACAATATGGGCAGCCCCAGTTTGATCTCCGGCAGGCTGAAAACCGTACGTTTGCTGGCGATTCGGAAATCGCAGCACAGCGCCAACAGCAATCCGCCCCCGATGCAAAATCCATGCAGCTTGGCAATCGTTGGCTTTCTTAGCAGTTCAAAATCGTCCAGACAGCGCTGCAGTTCGGCCAGGAAGCGGCGATTGTCGTCCGCGGACATTTCCATTCTTTCCGCAAGCATCTGGATATCAACGCCGGTAGAGAAATGACGACCTTCGCCTTGCAGAACGACCACCCGCGCGGTCTCGTCGTCACGTATGTGCGCACTGATTTCCTGCAATTCGATCATCGTTTCAACGTTCAGGGTGTTCAGCTGATCGGAGCACTGGAGACTGAGGG
>Ga0315534_1000764_pt1 | contig 22552 bp, 16 predicted proteins | sample SalMarSW160240MG_FD_203094 | JGI IMG/M metagenome (GOLD analysis project Ga0315534, IMG submission 203094) | Salt marsh sediment microbial communities from the Plum Island Ecosystem LTER, Massachusetts, United States - Salt Marsh Sediment SW1602-40 ...
GGAAAACACTCTTATCTTTTACGATGAATTTCGTCGCCTCATCTGCAGCATAGAATTTCTGCGGTGCCGGACCAGCAGGAAGATATTTTGATACTAAAGGCAGCTGATCGATCAGTGCTACTGCTATCGCTATAAAGGCAAGAATCCATATCTTAACTTTGTTTTTTAAAGCTAAAAAAATCAATGCAAAGATGACAACTGCAAAAACCAGACTGCGCCAGATACCATTGATAAAATCAGGGAAATTAGCCGCTAACCTTGATAATTTCATCTGGGCAATTTGTGCGCCCCATTCTGCGTTAAGCTCAGAACCCAGTGATTGCTGAGCTGAACGGATGATAGAATCTTTGCTCGCGGAGCAGATGACCGCCAATATAAAAAGTCCCGCGACAATAATTCCTCCTATGATCCATATTTTTTTTCTATAAGAATTATCTTTATCGACCTTTATCCTGTTAATAATATTCTCAAAACCAATAGCACCGAGTACAACAAAACCAAAACTAACTAAATAAAAAATCAAAGAGGGCGCACGTGTTAATTTAAACCCGGGGATGATCGTGTAGAATATCCTGAATATAGGTGTATATCCTCCCAGCGCAATAAATAGGGCTACTAAACTTGCAATTGTAAAGAATTTCACATATGGTTTTTTCCAATAAAGAATAATGGTGAGGAACGAAAATATCAATGCTATCAGACCAAAATACTCAAGATGTATTTTAAAGCTGTTAAAACCCCAATACTTATCGAGCAATCCAGAATATGTGGGGATGATTAAATCGATTATCTCGTTGGGCGGCATTGACCATGAAACTGCATATTCATAACCTCGTTCAACGCCGCGCGCTACAGTACCCAAACCGCTAAGCACAGGTAACCAAACCGCTGCCATGAGCGAAAAAATAAATACTACGGTGATAACGCCATACCCAATAATCTTGGCATATTCTTTGCGCGTATACTGTTTTCTGTTTACTATAAGATAGTATATAACATAAGCCAGGATGAAAAGTAACGCATAGTAGGTGATCTGAAAATGACCCTCATAAAATGCAAATGCAGTAACGAGCGCAGTTAGAATAAAGTATACAAATTTCTTTGTATGCAAACCACGGTGCACACAAAAAAGCATGAGAGGGAATATTGCTATGCTGGCGGCACGCCCAGCGTGACCAGCATTCGGGGTAGTTGCCAGATTACCAATGAACTGGTAGATAAAAGCACCCAAGGCTGCCGAGTATTTGGATAAGCCGATCTCTTTGAGGTAAAGGAACGTACCGAGCCCAGCAAGGAAGAAAAGAATAATAAATGTCATCGCTAATACAATATTTGGTGCGATAATGGCACGTAATTGTGCAAGCGGCGCAAGAGGACCACCAACAGGTGATCCAAGCACCGGCACCCCACCAAACACATGAGGATACCAGAGTGGCATTCCGGTTTGCTGTTCAGTCCAGCGCTCAAAAGGATAACCGCCCAGCAAATAATCCGAACCGGCTATCATCTTATCAGGGTTTAAAAAGGATGCGAAATAAATTAAAGGCAGGAGTAACAAAAGAAAGATAATGATCTTATCCCAATGAATTTCTATGAGATTTGGTTTTTCTTGTCGGTTGAATTCTTTTTTCTTCTTATGTTTCTTGCTCATTACTCATCCAAAGTATAGATAATTTTACTACAGCGTCAAGTGACTCTTATCAAATTTTATCCTCACGCTCTTTACGTCGTATCAACAAACCAATAAAAAATACAATAACTTCAAAGACCGTTATCCAGACACGCGAAATGAAACTAATGGCAATAGCAAGAGGCGTCGGCATGATAGCCGATAGTATCAAGGTGAGCACCCCCTCACGTACGCCCAAACCAGCAGGAGCAAAGAGTACAATAAAACCAACGATCCAGGCAAGCGTATACGCAGCTGAAACACTGAAAATATGAGTAATCTCAAGCGGGTAGATCGCCCTTATGAGGAAAAAGAAACCTATGATCTGCGCGATCCATACGCCAATAAAATACAGAGAATATGAAAGCATTCTTAAATATGATAGCTTCAGACTGATTGGTTCTCGCTTTAGTATTCTAATCATTATGTCCACAAGCCTATTAAACAATGGAGGATATAGAAATAAGAGCAGTGCCATTATAATTGCGATAGAAATCAAAGGATGGAGTAGTTGCGAATCCGACAGAAAGCTGATCGAAATGAGAAAGAGCACCATGTTCGTCAGCATCAAAAAACAGGTTTCAAGAATAATACTAATGAAGACGATCTGACCTTTCATACCCTCTATCTTGCAGAGATATACCCTTCCCAGTGTATACCAGATCCCGCCCGGTAAATATTTAGCGATCTGCGATGTCGATACTATCCAGAGTCCCTTTTTATACGAAAGGGACTCTCCCAATCCTTTAACAATCTTTTTCCATCCAGCTATAAATATAAGAAAATAAACCGAAAGAAATAAAAATGACAAAAAAAGGTCGGGTATATTGATCCTCAATTCATCAAATGGTATTTTCTGCCAGTTAGTGATAAGGTTAGCAATAAGAAAGTAAAAAATAATACCAACGATAATTACCGAGACAATGCGATTTAGAATTTTCATGAGTAAACTATACTGCATCTTTCTCTAATGTCAATATTACTATATAGATATATTAGGTCATCGGCCATTTTCCAATGTTGACATTATACCAGTATGTATATATACTTCAATTAGAGGAGGAATGTTATGGGACAAAAAGTAATTTTAACAACATTCATTTTGACAATCACCATGCTGTTATCCCAACAAGTCTGGACAGAAACAACCCAGCAGGATTTTGCTGACGGCTTATATGAAAAGAATATCTATGCATCGCATTATTACGGCGGCACATTGGAATTTGTGCCGAAGTGGGATCTGAATAATGACGGCTATATCGATCTATTCACGGCAGATGCTCACGGTCCGTTTGCGCGTATTCATTGGGGAAGCGCAAGCGGTTATTCTCAAGTAACAGAATTTCCTGTAACTGGTTCGGCAAACTGTGATGCTGCAGATCTCAATCATGATGGATATGTTGATTTTATTGTTGCACATAACCTTACGCCAAAAGTATCAATATACTGGGGAACCCCAACAGGTCCAACGTCTTCATTCTATTTTGATTTTCCAACCACGACCAGTGGTCGACAGGGCGTTTTTATCGCAGATCCGAATAAAGACGGGTATCTAGATATAATTACATCTCAAGAGTATATGCAGGGTAATAGTTCAATTTTTTGGGGGAGTTCAACCGGCTATGATTTAAATGCGCGTACTGATCTACCTTCATCTTTTGGTGTACATAATATCGAAGTCGCGGATCTGAACCGAGATACATGGCTTGATATTATCATTATCGAATATCTTTATACATATAATAGAATCTACTGGGGAAGTATATCCGGCTATCTACCTTCAAACTATACTCTTTTACCCGGACCTGACACTCATGGAGCATCAGTAGCAGATCTCAACAGAGACAGGTGTCTTGACCTCGTTTTTACTGATTGGAATCACAGTATGTGTTTCATTTACTGGGGAGATCCAGCGGGTTATACAACGGCTAATATGGATACGCTGCACCCAGGTAGTTGTTATGGCGGCTCTGCGATCGCTGACATGAATAATGACACCTACCTGGATATCTTGTTTCATAAAACGTCAGGTCAACAACAAATTTACTGGGGAAGAGCATCTGGCTATTCAGACGACGACACTAGTTATGTCGGTTCAAGCCAGACCGCTACCGGCGGTCTAATCGCTGATCTGAATAATGATAGCAATCTGGATATTTTTACCAACTCATTCGGATCTTATAGTCGTATATACTGGGGACCATCTTTCTTAACACTTTCTCAATTGTCATCAAATGATGACCATCATGCAATGTTCCGCGAACCAGGCAATGTTTACGACCGACAATACAAAGAACATTATCTCTCGACTGTCTTTAATGCCGGAGACACGGTCAACTGGGGAACTGCAGAGTGGGACGATAGTCTGCCGCCAGGAACGACAATCGACTTCATGGTAAGGACCGGTAATACTCCCTCATTCGATTCGACCTGGTCAACCTGGTTCATACCAGATAACGGCGACTCGATACCCGATTCTCTAAACTCACAATATATCCAGTATATGGTTTTATTGAGATATAGCAACCTGGCTTATCTTCCCTGCCTTTATGAAGTCCGTATTTTCTATGATACCCTGACCGGTATCAGTACTTATGGTAACCCTAATCCGAATATAGCTGTAAGCATATATCCGAATCCCTTTGTGGCAAACACAAAAATATCGTATACTGTATCTAATCCCAAAAGCGTGGTCACAATTAATGTTTACGATGTCACTGGTCGTATTGTAAAAACACTTATCGACCAAGTCCATGAACCAGGCACTTATGATATTATATGGTCTGGCAAGGATGCTGCGAACAGTTCTGTACCAGAAGGCATCTACTATCTTATTTATGAGTCAGATGATCAACCGGGTAATAAAATGATACATAAAATTATCCATATGAAATAATATATTTTTTACAGAATCAATATCATAAACCCAGAAAATAATAGGTAGTGTATACTATTGTGTGTAAATTCATTCTTGACATAATATTTATTTTTAATATAATAAAACAGACTTAAATGTATCTAAGGGGAGGAGATATGATGTTTAAAACAGCTGCATGTCTTATGATTTGCAGTAGCGTACTTATTGCCCAGAATTACTGGATCGAAACCACCCAGGAGGACTTTGCCGATGGTCTATATGAAAGAAATATATACTCATCTCATTATCAGGGTGGTACAATAGAATTTCTTCCCCGCTATGATCTCAATAACGATGGGTATATTGATATTTTTACAGCGGATGTTAATGGACCATATGTAAAAATATTCTGGGGGAGTGCAGGTGGTTACTCACCCAGTCTTGTTACCCTTTTCCCAACTGCAGGGGGATCAAATTGCGATGCAGCTGACGTAAATAATGATGGTTATGCTGATTTTTTAGTATCTCATCAGTTTAATCAAAGTGTAACAGTATATTGGGGTACTGAAAACGGTCCGAGTCCTGCTGCTTATCAGAATTTCCCGGCCCTGCAACCCGAGGTTCAGGCAGTATGCGCAGCCGACCCGAACAAAGATGGTTATATTGATATTATCACTTCGCAGGTATTTACACCGGGTCACGGTGCCATCATCTGGGGAGATTCAACAGGGTACAATATCAACAATCGAACCGACCTACCGATGTCATGGGGTGTTCCGAATATCGAGGTTGCGGATTTGAACCTTGATACATGGTATGACATTCTTTTTATCGATTACTTTGAACAATCATCGGGGGTAATTCGAATATTTTGGGGAAGCAGTAGCGGATATTCGCCAGGCAATGCTACAAGTCTAAATGCGCCCTGTGGCGCGCATGGTGCATCCATTGCTGAGCTGAACAATGATGATTTTCTGGATCTCGTAGTCCAGGGTTGGTATGATAATTCTTCATATATTTATTGGGGAAGCAGCACCGGATATTCACCAACCAATATGCAGATCCTTAATCCGGGATTATGCTACGGTGGGAGTGCAATAGATTATCTGAATGATGACGAGTATCTTGATATCATATACCACCGTGGCGGCGGCGGCGGTGCGCAACAAAGAATCTACTGGGGAAGTGCAACGGGTTATTCAGATGCTAATGTTGCACCAATAGGCATTTCGCTTGAAACAACCGGAGGCTTCATTGCGGATATGAACTATGATGGTGCACTGGATGTTTTTTGCAATGTAATTACACCGGGATCTTATAGTTATATCTTTTGGGGACCATCATTCACCACGTACCAGATGTTGCCTGTGAATAATGATCATAAGGCAATGTTCCGCGAAATCGGCAATATCTACGACCGTCGGTATCGCGAGGATTACCTCTCTTCGATCTACGATGCCGGGCAGGAGACTGATTGGGGTATTATCGAGTGGGATGACAGCCTGCCGCCCCAGACCAATGTTCTCATGTATGTCCGCACCGGCAGTACACCCGCGCCGGATTCAACCTGGAGCGGATGGGATTCAGTGAGCAATGGCGAGGATATTCCGGACACCCTCACGTCTCAGTATATCCAGTACCGCGCCTGCCTAACCTATGAAAATCCTGCATATTTACCGTTCCTATATGAGGTGCGCATTACACTCGGGCCCGCAGTCATGATCCTTCTGGAACCGGATCAGGCTGACAGCACGATGCCGGGCCAGGCTATTTTGTATCCGGTTGATGTCATCAATGTCAATATCGGCAATGATACAATCGATCTCGATTATCAGCATAACACGACCTGGCAAATCGATTTTTTTGATTCAACTGGCATGAATCCTCTCATCGATAATAATGGCAACGGGTTTATCGATGTCCCTGTTGACAGCAGTGACACTATAGGCATCACCGTCGCAGTAACACCGCCTGATTCTGCGCAAGGAGGTGCTGTCGACTCGCTCCTTATCATCGGCACCTCTTCTCTGGTCCCGACAGAACAGGATAGTGTTCACCTGACCACGTCGATCCAGGAACGCATCAATATAGTCATCGAACCAGACCAGATGCTGTACACTTCACCCGGCAGTTCTGTGCAGTATCCTACCCTGGTGATCAATGACGGTACACTCAATGATACGGTCGACCTCTATTATTCCCATAATCAACCGTGGGGTGTATCACTCCTCGATTCTGCCGGCTCTTCACCGCTCATTGACCACAATAGCAATGGCCTACCCGATGTCCTGATCAACAGCCTTGACACTGTATTCATCACGGTCGAGCTATTCCCTCCGAGTTCAGCGCTCCCGGGCGAGGAAGATACACTTATCCTCACCGGACGCTCTTCGCTTGACCCTGGTGTCACGGACAGCGCATGGCTCATCACGATCATTGGAGTCACCGGCACGATCATCGTATTTCCGGACCAGACCAGTACTGGTTTACCTAACTCCTGGGTGCAGTTCGATCTCACCTGCCGGAATACCCAGAGTTTCACGGATACGATTGACCTTACTCTGTTTGATCAGCAGAATTGGACCTACCGTCTTTTGGATTCATTGGGCAATCCATTAATCGACAATAACGGCAACGGCATGGTCGATCTTCCGGGTATCAGTGCTTCCGGAGGCGAGATCGACTTTACCGCCGAACTTTTTGTGCCCGCGAATACGCCCGGCGGAACAATCGATTCAGCACTTTTATTCGGATACTCAGGCCAGGATACGCTCGTACGCGACAGTTCCATGCTGGTGATCGATGTAGGAACGTATGCCTCCATTATCATCGAACCAGACCAAGTCGACTCGGGCAGTTACGGCAGCACGCTCGATTATTTTCTCTATGTGCGGAATCTCAGCAATGCCGTGGACACGATCGATATCGCGGTGATCAGCGGGTCTTTCACCTATTCACTATGTGATATCCTGGGCAATCCACTCCAGGACACTAATAATAACGGCATAGTCGACATCGGTACCCTGGCACCGCTTACCGGCGAAAGTCTTATGGTAAGGGTACAGATAACAACTACCCAAGCCGGGTATATTGATACTGCTATTGTACGCGCTTATTCGAATATAGACAGTACGTTCTTTGACGATGCCCGACTGTACACACGTGTCGCCGGCAGCATATGGGGCTTGACCATTGAGCCCGACCAATCCATGCAGGTCGAGATGGGTCAGACCGCGATCTTTTACCTGAATGGGTTGCTTGAAGGTAGTATCGCCGATGTCGTGAATCTCAGCTATGACCAGGTTGCCGGCGACTGGGTAATAACGTTGGCTGATTCCAGCGGCGCACCGCTTACTGATACGGATCATGACGGGCAAGAAGATCTCGGTACGGTCATGCCTTCTTTGCCGTGCCGATTCCAGGTACTGATCCGCTCGCCGCAGCACTTTGAATTGATTGGCCAGGTCGATACTTTGGCATCATGCACTTTCTATGTACGTGGATGCTGCAGTCTCATCGAGAGTATTACAGACAGTGCACTCCTGCAATTGCAGCTTATACCGCCTTTTGATATACATAATTTCCGTAATCCCTTCCGCAGCCAGACCCAGTTCATTTTCAGCCTGCCCAAGGACGGACAGGTCACCCTCGAGATTTACAACCGAGTTGGCGAACTGGTACGTCGACTCATTAATAATCAGCAGTATACCTTCGGTGTCCACTACTACCCGTGGAACGGCCGCAATACGCGGGGCGAGCAGCTCAAGCCAGGTACATATATCTATATCCTCGATTTCACTGCGCATGACGGTGAACACCGCATCGCAAAAAAGAAAGCTGTAATCCTTGAATAGTATAACGTGATCCTGATTCTCTATATCACCCTTTTCTTTTCAAAAAACGACATCGGTACGACGATGTATCCTCTTCTCAAAATCGGCGTTGGACCGCGTCCGGTCGCGCTCGGCGAAACCTATGTGGCACTTGCAGATGATATCACCTCATCGTACTGGAATACCGCGGGCCTGGCGTACCTGGATGAGCTTCAATTCTTTGTTTCGCACCACGAGTGGTTCCTGGATATCCGGGATGAATACATATCACTGGGCATGCCCGGTCTGGGCGGATACTTCTCGCTCAGCGGTATGTACTCGTCAATTAAAAACGTCGAGATATGGAATAGTAATAATATGCCGCTCGGCACGCAGACCCTCTGGAGCGGCGTTCTTGACATCAGCCATGGACGTTCTATTAACGATCGCTTGGGGCTCGGCTTCGGTCTTAAGGTCGCATATGAGGATCTGTACGAAGAACAATTCGTTGATGCTGCGGCAGACATCGGCGCACAGGTAAGTATCAACGATCATATCAGACTCGGCACAGCACTGCGCAATCTGAGTTACAGCCTCGACATCCCTGCAGATATCAAGGCCGGCGCCTGTTACCAAGACCTCAATGGTTTTACCATCGGGTTCGATCTGACAATACCCAGTGATAATATCCTGTATGTAAGTACTGGTGTTGAATACGATTTCAACGAGTACCTGAAGCTTCGGGGCGGCTGGCGCAGCGGACCATACGATATCTCCGAACTCGGCTGGATCTCTGGTTTCACGACCGGTATCGGCCTTCACTTCGGCGGATTGACCTTTGACTATGCATTCGTACCGTATGGAAAACTCGGTCTCACGCACCGGGTCGCGCTCCACGGCACGCTGTGCACGATACAGGGCACAAACTCACTGTGCATCACGGTAATGGATGGAGAGACGTATGAAACGCTCAAAGCGTCTATCTCTTTAAGCGGCGTAAAACAAGGAATTTTTGAGACATCTGTCGCCGGTATGCTTGATCTGAAAAATGTATCTGACGGCTGGTTGTTCATAAATACATTTGCGACCGGGTATCCGGAAAAATACGATTCAGTATATATCTGGGAAAGCGGAAAGCACGAAAAAAATATCCTGCTCTTCACGATAAAACCCGGCATATTCCGCGGTATTGTCTATGACGCCGCAACAAAAAAACCTATCGGTGCCAGTAGCGTGTATAAGGGCCCGGCATACGGCAAAATCGACAATGATCCTGTTGCTGGCAGTTTTGTCCTTAAAAACCTTCCGCCGGGCATATATGTATTCGATATTTCAGGCAAAGACCCTCTCTATATTTCTCAGGCGTGCTCGATAACAATCGACCGGGGAAAACTCACAGAACGCGAATTCTACCTCGTCAAGAAACGCGAAAAAATCGTGCTCAGTGGAGTGAATTTCGAGACCGGAAAAGCCGAGCTCAAGGAAGAATCCTATAGTGCGCTCGATGCTGCAGGCAGGATTCTCCTGGAAAATCCGGATATCCATGTAGAACTCGCCGGTCACACCGATCCCCGGGAGATCACGACCGCAGAATATCCCTCGAACTGGGAACTATCATTTGCCCGGGCCGAGGTCGTCCGTCAGTATCTTATTGATAAATTCAATATTGATCCGGCGCGTTTGTCTGCACGCGGCTATGCCGACACCCAACCGATCGCACCGAACACCACGGCACAGGGTATGGCACAGAACCGCAGAACCGAATTCCGCATCCTCGATTGATAACACACCCAGCTGTTTCTTAAACGCACAATACCTGGACAATATCCGGAGGTATGAACAGCAGTGCGTCGTGTGCATGATGCCAAACCTTGAACCGATCCCCATTTTATGGTATAATACTTTGAACAAAGGAGACACATGAGAAAAATGGACTATGCATCCCCGCAGATCGGTCCAAATGCACAAAAACTCATTGAGCGGGACAAAAAAATTATGTTTGGCGCGCATACCCGGACACGAGAGATCCCCCTGGCAGTTGATTTCGCAAAAGGAGCGCGCATTACTGATCTTGATGGTAAAACATTTCTCGATTTTGGCTCGGGTTTTGCCGTTGTCGGTACTGGTCATTGCCATCCAGATGTGATCAAAGCAGCAACCGAACAAATGCACAGATTGATCCATATTTCCGGCTGCGATTTTTATTACGACTCTCAGGTAACACTTGCTGAGAAATTATTTAAAATAACACCAGGTGATTTTGAAAAGCGCGTATATTTCGGTAATTCTGGCGTCGAAGGCGTAGCCGCAACATTGAAGATCGCCCGTCATTATACGAGACGACCCCGCTTGATAAGTTTCCTGGGTGCGTTTCATGGCAGGACTTTCGCAGGCATGACCATGTCTGGCAGCAAGAAGATTCAGCGCTCGCATTTTTCACCGTTGATACCCGAAGTAACACATGTTCCCTATCCCCATTGTTATCACTGCATATTTAATGAAACATATCCGAAATGCGTTAGAAAAGAATTCGACGGTTTACCTATCCCATACTGCCTTTCATACCTCACCGAGGTGATATTCGTCCGGCTCGTCGACCCCGAAGACGTCGCTTTGATACTCGTTGAGCCTATCCAGGGTGAGGGTGGATATATTATCCCGCCCAAGGAGTTTTTGCCCGCGCTAAGAAAAATAGCTGACAAATTCAATATCCTGCTTGCTTTTGATGAAATACAATGCGGCATGGGCAGAACCGGTAAGTGGTTTGCCTGCGACCATGTCAATGTCGTACCAGACATCATCATTACTGCAAAGGCGATCGCTTCCGGCTTTCCTATGAGCGCAACGATCAGCCGCGCTGAACTTCAGGACCCCGAGATCGATGAACGCGCCTGGCGACCTGGCGCGCATGGCTCTACTTTTGGCGGTAATCCGGTTATCGCTGCGGCTGCAGTAGCATCATTGAAGATAATTGAAAATGGCTTGATAAAAAATGCGGCAGAGATCGGTGCGTTTCTAAAACAGGGGTCGATAGAAATAATGAACCGCCATCAAATCATCGGCGAAGTACGCGGTCAGGGATTAATGATCGGTCTTGAATTGGTAAAAGATAAAAAGACCCGCGAAACCCTGCCGGATATTATCACTAAGAACGGGAAGAACATCAAAGAAGTTATTACTGGCGAATGTTTTAAACGGGGCTTGATCGTCTATGGAGCTGGTTTTAATTCTATACGAATATCACCACCCCTTATCATTACTAAACAGGATGCTGAGGAAGCCTTGGCGATTATCGATGAAGTCATTACTCATGTCGAGAAACAGCTTGAATTATGAACCCGAATATTTTTAGAGAATATGATATCAGGGGTCTTGCTGATACAGATCTCACCGACGAAAATGTTAACGTTTTTGCCCGGGCCGTTGGGACTTATTACCGGAACCTGGGTGAGACGAAGATCATAGTCGGACGCGATGTTAGAATATCATCACCAAGGATCTCGGAAGCTCTTCAAAAAGGTCTCAGAGAATCAGGCTGCAGTGTCATTGATATCGGTGAAGTACCGACCCCATTATTGTATTTTTCTTTATTTCACTATAATATCGGCAGCGGAGTAATGATAACCGCCAGCCATAATCCAAAAGAATTCAATGGATTCAAGGTCTGCCGGAATAAAACCACTATATACGGCACAGAAATACAGAAGATCAGACATATTATCGACAAGGGGAAATATACTGCAGGCACGGGTAATAGCGATAAATTCGATATTATACCGACATATATCGATTATGTGACCGACCAGGTGAGGATCAAACCCGGACTCAAAACAATCATTGATACTGGTAATGGTACCTGCGGTCCGATAATCGATAAAATCATGAACAGGATCAAGGCGGATTACGATATATTGTATAAAGAACCAGACGGTACTTTCCCAAATCACCTTGCTGACCCGACTGTCGTTGAAAACATTAGCACCTTGATCGATCGAGTAAAAAATGACAATGTTTCCTGCGGCATCGGTTTTGACGGTGACGGCGACAGGATCGGCGTGATCGACGAAAAAGGCGATGTTATCTGGGGTGACGTGCTTTTGGCAATATATGCTGAGCCAATATTGAAGCGTCTGCCAGGCGCTAAAATAATATTTGAAGTGAAGTGTTCAAAAGGACTTATCGAGCGCATTGAGGAGCTGGGTGGTATTCCGCTTATGTACAAAACCGGTCATTCTCTGATCAAAGCAAAGATGAAGATAGAGAACTCTCCACTTGCCGGAGAAATGTCCGGGCATATATTTTTTGCGGATCGTTATTTTGGATTCGATGATGCGATATATGCAAGCCTGCGTCTATTAGAACAACTCAGCAATGGTAAAAGACTCTCTGAGCTTGCCGCAAGAATTCCGAAGTATTTTGCAACGCCAGAGATCCGGATTGAAACAACCGACGAGAAAAAATTTGAGATCGTTGAAAAATTAAAAACGGATTTTGCAAAAAAGTATAAAGTTATCGACATCGATGGCGTCCGGGTCGATTTTCCTGATGGTTGGGGTCTGATAAGATCATCGAATACTCAACCGGTTCTTGTCTTGAGGTTCGAAGCAAAAACCAAACAAAGACTTGAAGAAATCAGGAATCTTTTTTTTGATAAACTACAGGGGATATAATGAGGACAAAAAGAGATGTTCAAATACCAAATAACAAATGTCAATTGAAATCGAAATTTCTAATATCATATTTCAAATTTTATCATTTGGATTTTGGTATTAATTTGGTATTTGGATTTTGTTTTTTGTCATTAAAGAGCAATTTTAAATACGTTTGCGGTTCATGGTTGCGAAAAGCGTTTCGTTTTCGAAACACGGATATTGAATGAAAACACGTAAAAGAATAAAAAGCTTCATAGATCTGGAAGTTTATCAAAATACTTATTCTGCATCAGTAATTATTTTAACAAAAATTTTACCAAAGTTACCAAAACAGGAGCGGTTTGATCTTGTAGATCAACTGAGACGCTCAGCTAAAGCAATTCCTCGCTTGATTGCTGAAGGATTTGCTAAGAGACATCAGAAAAAAGGATTTCAAAAATACCTCGATGACGCTACCGGTGAAAGTAATGAAACAATAGTTTCTTTATGTCATACTAGAGATGTATATGGTGTGGAACCCGAATTAGTCACGCAACTTATTGATACGTATGATAAAACTTCACGACAGCTATATAATCTTAGTTGCGCATGGGAATCATTCGGTCCCAGAAAAACGAAACCGCGCCGTCCGAAAACAGACGACAACGTATCGCCTTTCGAAACCGATAAACGTTAAATGAAGTATTTAAGCAAGGAGGTTTTGTGACTTTACTTATATGTGCAGCTTTACTATTAGCCCAAACTGGCGATGTATTTCTGCCTAAATATATGACTCCAGAAGAATACCTGAGGATCGATGAGATCGGTCAGGGGCACATAACGACTGCACCGCCAAACTGCTGGGTTGAAACACCCGGTGAATTTGAATTTTTGAGGGGCGTTTTTATAACCTGGATATACGGACAATATAATACTGTTTTTCGTGAAATCGTCCGGGAAACAGCCGAAGTATCCAAAGTCTATATCATCGTAGGATCGAGTGTTGAACAGCAGAATATTACTGATTATTTAAATAGCAACGGTATACCGCTGGATTCGATTACTTTCTACATATGGTCGAGGAATTCGATCTGGATGAGGGACTATGGTCCATGGTTCATGCGCAAAGAGGATAACAGCGAAGGCATTGTGGATTTTCAGTATAACCGACCGCGACCTTATGATGACACGATACCCTGGCGTATCGGTCAGCAATGGGGAATCCCGGTTTACGGGTCACCGCTTGAACACCCCGGCGGCAATTTCATGGTCGACGGTTTAGGTACAGGTTTTGCGAGCACCTTGATCTATGAAGAAAACTCTGGTTATACACACGCTGAAATAGATTCGCTGATGCTTGAATACAGCGGACTCGAGCAATTAATCGTCCTCCAAAGGATCAATATTGAGTACACCGGGCACATAGATCTCTGGACCAAAATTCTTAACGACACTCTTGTCATGGTAGGAGAGTATGCCTCAGGCCATCCCAATCATACGCTGCTTGATAATAATGCTGACTCGATAAGCCGCTGTAATAATCGTGAAGGTAAACCTTACCGGATAGTCCGGATGCCCATGCCCTGGTCAACATCAGACGCTCCACCATCATACTTGAATTCCCTGTTTGTTAATAACAAGGTGCTCGTCCCACTCTGGAATGAAGCCGAGGACGACACTGCATTATTTATCTACGAACAAGCACTGCCAGGTTATGATGTCGTGGGGATCAATTGTTCACAGATGTCCGGTTCGGGCGGCGCGATCCATTGCATTACAATGCAAACACCGAACCCTCATTTCATCCACATTCAACACTATCCGCTTACCGACACCAACGACACGTTAAATCCTTATCGTGTTCGGGCGCGAATCACCACTTCAAGCGCTTTAATAACAGATTCTACACTCGTTTACTATCGAATTAACAGTGGTTCATTTACCTCGACATCACTCGCTTCAGTCGTTGATACACCGGGAGTTTATGCCGGTAATATACCAGCACAGTCAGCTGGTGACACTGTTTCTTACTACATCCTGGCCAGAAATAATGACGGGATACGACGGACTTCACCAGTCCATGTCCCACCACAAATATACACATTCCTAGTGACTGGTAATCCTTATGTTGCCGAAGAGCTTGAAGCGTGCCCTGTATCAGTTACCTTATTATCATCTAATCCAGCACATTCGTCATTACGTTTTTTCATCACGCTTGAAGAACTGACAAATGTAAAGATCGAAATATATAATGTCCTCGGTCAAAGAATACACGTTGTGACTGATAAACTGATGCATGCGGGTAATCATGAAATTAACTGGAATTTTCGTGATAAAACGAACTGCGGATTAGCTCAGGGAACCTACTTTTATCGCGTCATTATGGATAAATGGGAAACAACCGGGAAAGTACTTCTCGTGAAATGAGCACAGCTCGAGGACGAAAAATTGAAGCCGTATTCGTAATTCGTTTTTCGTGCTCGTAATACTGGACTATAACGAATACGATTCACGAAACACGAGTACGATTAGTATTTTGGTTCTTGGAGTTTGTGCCTGCTTACATGCCCGGCAATGGAAATCCGGTTATTGACTGAAAACTTTCTCTGGTTTTTTCTGATACCTTTTTTTTCGCATCGCTTAAAGCAGCAAGAATGAGGTCTTCCAACATTGACTTATCTTTATCCTCGAATACATCTGGTTCTATGCTTACGGCGAGTACATTCTGCTCGCCATCCATTTCGACCCGGACCATGCCGCCCCCTGAGCTTCCCTCAACTTTGATCTTTTTTAGCTCTTCAAGAAGTTTTGCCTGCAACTTCTGAGCTTCATGCAACATATTTTTCACCCGCGTCTCCTTTTAATAAATCAACGAATTTCCTCACTATCAAACATGGTTTTGATAGTCTCAACAAAGTTATCCTTTTCTTTCTTTTGCATATTAATATCAATGGTGAGTGTAAGATCTTCCTTTGACAGTTCTCTTAAGATTTTCTCAAGGGTTTCCCGGTTCTTTTCTAATTGCCCTTTAGAGAAATCATTCTTTGCAGAAATAATTATATTATTACCGTCCTTATTTACTTCTGCATCATGAACCACGCCGGCGAGTTTTGGGCTAATGCTCTGCAGTTTCTTAGATAATTGTTCTTTCAGGTTGGTTTTGCCACCCGGATTTGCCTCACCTTTTTCTGTTTTTCTAATTGGCGCGGATGTTTCAGAAGCGGATAAATCCAATACCAATCTGCTCAAAAATAATTCCATGACTACCCTGATATTCATCGATCTTCTTATCATCTCTTCAAATCCAATACAGGTTTCGAGCATGAGGACTAATCTCTCATGATCCAATTCAATATCCTGTAATGCAGCGATCTCATCCTTGCTCAATTCAACGAATTCGTCTGGCAATCCCGTTTTAGCGAGAAAAATAGCCCGCAGGTAATTGGTAAAACCGAGGTATATTTCTATGGGATCCGCACCGTCTTCAATACCCTCATTGAAAAGCTCTATCACCAGTTTCAAATCCCGGGCTAATATATTCTTGAGTAATTTGATGTAGAAACTACTGCCCAGAAAACCAATTAATTTAAATACATCTTGCTCGGTAATTTCGCCATCGACAAATGATGTCAGTTGTTCGAGTATACTCTCCCCATCCCGGATGCTTCCATCTGCTCGAACCGCAAGATAATGAAGTGCCTTTGAGTTTATTTCGATATTTTCCTGCTTTGCGATCGCACCAAGCCGTGATGATATCTCTTTTATTGAAAGCCGTTTGAATACAAAACGCTGACACCTTGATAATATTGTGGTGGGTACTTTCATGGGATTTGTCGTAGCGAATATGAAAATAACCTTGGGTGGCGGTTCTTCCAAGGTTTTAAGCAAGGCATTAAATGCCTCCTGGGTCAACATGTGCACTTCATCGATAATGTATATTTTATAGCGACCGTGAAGAGGCGAGTACCTAACACCCTCTCTTAAATTGCGTATTTCATCAATACCTCTATTCGACGCCCCGTCGATCTCAATAACATCGATGTTCCTGCTCATTGTAATTTCTTTACAGGATTGACATTTCTGACAGGGATGAATACTTGCGCCCTCATTACAATTCAAGCTTTTGGCAAGGATACGTGCTGTTGTAGTCTTACCTACACCGCGTGGCCCAGCAAAAAGAAAAGCGTGGCCGATGCGACCGCTTTTAATGGCTCCTTTGAGAGAACGCGTTATGTGATTCTGACCAGTTAGCTCATCAAAATCCTGAGGACGATATCTAAGAGAAATAACTCGATGGGACATAGGCTCTCACTTTGTTCGTTAAATCATACTGAATTGCACGAAAGGTTTTTTCCCGATATTCACTTCTTTATCTTAATCAATTGCAGAGTAGATTCGGTCGTGCACTTCCTTTGCCAACCCACTCAGGAACAGCAAGGCGAAGAACTCAGATCAGGCACCCTTATGACCAGCCCTTGCCTGCTTACCGCTGCTTCTTTCCAGACCTGACGGAGTTTGTAGGTGGAACCATCACAAGACCCGATCCTCAACATCCTTCAACTCCTGGCTGTCAACCCTGAAAGTCTTGACTCAAATGAAGTCTTCAACCCCGCATGAGCGGATTTCGGGTCATTCCACCAGAAGGCGGATTTCAAGGCACCGCTAACTCCCCGTCTAGCACGACCGTTATTAGCGTACAAAATCGGTTTTTTCGAAAAGAAATTCGCTCGGTTTGATCCCGCAGGTTCCAATACCCATTCTTACCAGCATTGTCTGAAAGTTCTCTACATTCTTAAGATTAACTTCAGCCAACCTCTCGTAATCCGGTATCCTCATAGCCATGCTGAGCTCATCATCTTCTGCCCAACCATTCATCTTTATGACAACATCTCTTGCGACTTTCGGGTTTCTTGTGATATAACTGAGTGTTGCTTCAACAGCGGTCTTAACACGAATCGCTGCAAGTCTATTCTCTTCTTTCACAAAATTCTTACGCATTGCAATGGCCGCATATGGCATCGATGGAACAACATAATAAGAAATCACACCTTCCATTAGAACTTGATTACCGTTATATACAAGGTAACCGCGATATGGATCAATAACATAAAGCGCATCCACTTTGCCACTGGCAAATGCAGTAACGAGTTCTTCAGTCTGTATAGGTACGAGCGTGATCTTTGTAATTTTGTCTTCAGCCATTCGTGCGACGATTAAATTAATCAAGTATTCATCACCAGCTTCATAACCTAATCGTTTACCTTTAAGATCAGACAACCTGTTGATCTTGGTCTTTGCCGGTATCACGATCGCATCCAAACCTTTGCCAGACTTGATCTCTATGGATCCAAATGCCTTGATCGTATCGCCATCAGTTGCTGGCGAAATCATCAGCCAGTACCAGGGAACAGCTGCGATATCATAAAGACCATCTTTTAAGCCCTGCAGCGGATCTCCCTGAATCTCAACGAATACGGGGGCAACTTTCTCTAAAGTAAAATACTGCCTGGTAGTATCCTCTTTAGCGATATAGAATGGCACTGAGGCGTATGATTTGTCAACACCAATTCTAATCTCTGAGGGTAGAGATTCCTTATATTGCGGATAACCGACAACAAATAAAAGAGCTAAAGCTCCGATAAGGATGAGTACATTAAGCAGTCTTTCCCTTGTTTTAATACCCATTACTGCTCCTTCTGTATTTTCTCTGCTTTCTGCAGATATTCCAGTGCTTTTTTCGTATTGCCTATTTCCCGGTAGCAAAATGCAAGGTTGTTTAGAGCATCCACGAATTTAGGATTAAGCACCAATACCTTACCTTCAAGTACATCAATAGCTTTCTTATAATCCTTAAGCTGCATCTTTATCACGCCAATATAAAACCATGAATACAGTGCGTCTTCTTTTATTTTAGTGATTCTCTCAAAATAAGTGAGCGCCTCTTCAAATTTGCTTGCCCTAATATGCAACTCGCCGGCATAAAACAACGCATCAAGATCATCGGGCATCAAATCAAGACTTTTCATTATATAATTCAATGCAGCGTCGTTATTCTTGAGATTATATTGCGAAATACCAGCCAGGTAATACGCCATAGCCAGGCCCTGAGTTATCTTAAAGAAAGTGTCGATATTTTTGCTATGCGCTGCAAGTCCTCCGTCAAAACCGAGTTTTACCTTGACCAATTCATCGAGTTCATCATTATTCTTTGCAACCCATAAGCTTACTATCTTCTGCGCTAACAGTTTGTCTATCTCTGGAAGATTCTGGAAAACAACTTTGGTTATCGCCTTGTAATTCTTATCGTAATATTTTATCGCATCCTCGAATTTCACAAGTGCAGAATCATATTGTTTCTTATCAAAAAGCGCCTTACCGATAAGATAGTATGCCTGCGGGTTTTCAGGATCTAATGATAATGCTTTTGCATAGGCCTTGCTCGCATGTTCCTTCTCTCCCAGAACATCGTAAATCCCTCCTCTAAGGATGTAGATATTTACTTTACTTGGATCTATAAGTTCGCAGAGCTCTAAGTCGGCAAGCGCTGCTTCATACTTTTTCTCCATCTCGAGCGCAACTGCGGCATTGTAAAATGCTTGCCAGTAGACCCCAATATTTTTTGTATCCTTTACTATCCATTTAACCGCACTGAGCGAATCGGCTTTAATCGCGTCGATAAAGGCATCACTTGCTTCTGTCCAGTGAGAGAGACCGATTTCCGATTTAGCCAACAGACAATATAATTCATAATTGCCCGGGTCATTTTTAAGACCGATCAAAACTTGTTCTTTAGCTCGTTGATATTCACCACGCTCAATGTAGATTCTTGCTGAATTTATCTCAGTTGGTGGACAACCTACAAACAATATTAAAAGACCCAACAAAAGCAGTTTTTTCATCTTACCTCCTTAATAGTTATTCTAATGATATTTCCTGAAAAGTCAACACTAAAATAATGCTTGATTTTTCGGCGATTTTCCGTATCATATGGGGAAATGCAGCTTATCGGCGCGGTTAGTTTATTTATCACGATCATGACTAAACCATTGATAATAGATTCCATAATATACACAATTGATATACCAAAACTGCAACTTCGGCAACAAACAATCGCTGGTTCGGTCATCGACTACAGCCTTGACGATTATTTATACGTGCTGACCCCGAGGTATTTATATAAAATCGACCCGGATTATTTATCGATTAAAGACCGTATCCCCCTGCCCCAGCGTTTTAATTATATTACCGCTAATTTGGAATATATAATCCTGGTGGCGAATGGTGAGATAATACTCCTGGATAAGAAAAACCTGGCTTTTAAAAGCGGTATCGGTATTGAATATGGTGATTACGAACCGATAACTACATCAAATAATATAATCTCTGGTGGTAAAAATATGCTTCTGCTGACTTCAAAATCCGAAGGTAAGAGTATTATGAAAATATTTGATCTGGCTACAGGTCGCCTCATAAAGAAAAAAACGATCAATGAGCTGCGTGCATATGAGTATTCTCCTTACGAAGATCTCATTAAAATCCTCGATATCAAAAACAGGATCATTGTATATGATCTGAAATTGAATGAAAGATATAAGCTAAATTTGAATATCAACGGGGATACATTTATAAGTTATGAAAACGGCTTTTTAATCTACAATTCTGAAGGCATTTTCTTGATCAACAAAACAGGCGTTTTAATCGATTTTGAACCACTCCCTATAGCGAAACAGGAAATAGTCGAAAAATTTCTTTTTGTTACAGATCATGGTATTGTTTACCTGGATTCATTAACCTTAAGACCTAAAAAAATATTTAAAGATAAATTGGATTTTTTAAAACTCTTCAAAGTTCAGTCAGAAGGGTCTGATTACTCACTCGTTCTTGACCAAAAAGATAATTTCCATTTACTCGATCTTATTTCATTAACCAGTATATCAATGACTCAATTGGAAGATAAAATGCAGGAGAAAATTACCGAACCGAAGCCGATCACCACTGATTCGATATGGTATTTTCAGATCGGTGCTTTTTCAGATTATCATAATGCGCAGCAAATGCTCACAGAGTTGCAGCAGCGCAATATCCCGGCATTTATCGATTCCACAGATCTTTTCCGGGTCAAATTTGGTGGATTTCTTGATAAATTAGAGGCGATTGGAATTATTGAACAGGTCAATCTCGACGGATGGTTTGTTTTCCAGAATAAAATAAGTCAAATAGACGACCTTGAATTCTCGATCGGTATCGAGAAATACCTGCTAAAAGATGGTATTATAATAAGGAGTGACTGATGAAAAAAATCATAAAAACATCAAAGGCACCAGAAGCAATAGGCCCATATTCACAAGCGGTCGCAGCTGGAGGCTTTCTTTTCACTGCAGGGCAGATAGGTTTTGCCCCTGGATCGAATAAAATGGTTGATGGTGGTGTGGCAGAACAGACCGCACAGGTCCTCGAAAACTTGAAAGCGGTGCTCAAGGCAGCTGGTTTGGATATGTCCAATGTTATCAAGTCGACCGTATACCTTACCGCACCAGAGCATTTTGCTCCGATGAATGAAGTATATGCCCGCTATTTCACTGAAGGTTTTCCGGCGCGTGCTGCGGTTTTTGTGAAGGCCTTGCCTAAAGGAGCATTAGTTGAGATCGATGCCATCGCCAAATTATAAGGCGATCGAGAAACAACTGGGTATTAGATTTAAAAAACGAAGTCTGCTTAAAAATGCACTGACCCATTCATCATATCTGCAAAAAAGAAATGACAAGGTAAGCTCGAATGAAACATTGGAATTTCTCGGTGATGCCGTTTTGGAACTGATCGTGCGCGAATTCCTTCGCGATAAATACCCTGGTGAGTCGGAAGGAACATTGAGCGAAATGAAGAAAAAATACACCTCTACTGATGCACTTTACAGTACCGGTAAAAGACTTTGTTTAGGTAGTATTTTGATCATGGGTAAAGGCGAAGCAGGTACTGGCGGTCGAAACCGACCATCGATCATTGCCGGCTGTCTTGAGGCGATTATCGGAGCGCTTTATCTTGACCGCGGCTTGGACTATACTGTCAAGTTCGTTAAGAATATCTTACTCAAAAGAAGAGTAAAACAGCACAAAGACCACAAATCAATATTGAACCGCTGGGCATTGAAAAATCAGCGGCTTGTCAGTTATCGTGTTATGAAAGAGGCAGGAACACCGCATAATAAGAAATATTATATTACTCTTTACATCAATAATAAAAAAGTAAGCCAGGGATCAGGAACAACAAAGAAAAAAGCCGAGCAGGAAGCAGCGAAGGTATTTCTTAAGAAGAATATCAAAAAGTCGAGATCATAGATAACAGATTTAGATAAAAATGTTCTACAGAGTCATTGCCCGATTCGCCCATTCGTCATTGCCCGATTTAATCGGGCAATCTGGTAACATCACATATCTCTGGATTATCCAATCAAGTTGGATAATGACAAAAAGTTGGGGTCATCGCCCGATTCGCCCATTCGTCATTGCCCGATTTAATCGGGCAATCCAGTAATCAACTCAACAGTTCCGGTATCAGCATCGAGTTCGATCTTTGCACCATCACG
>Ga0315534_1000765_pt1 | contig 22532 bp, 23 predicted proteins | sample SalMarSW160240MG_FD_203094 | JGI IMG/M metagenome (GOLD analysis project Ga0315534, IMG submission 203094) | Salt marsh sediment microbial communities from the Plum Island Ecosystem LTER, Massachusetts, United States - Salt Marsh Sediment SW1602-40 ...
GGACACCTGGGTGTTATAATGCTTGGCGTTTGGAGGTGTTGGCGTGCTGTTCTACTTGCAGGTAGTTCAAATCATCATCTCGGTGTGCCTGATCACTGCCATCCTGCTCCAGGTCAAGGGCAGCGGCCTGGGGGGGATCTTCGGCGGCACCGACTCTGGAATATACAAGACCCGCCGTGGTGCGGAGAGGACGTTGTTCAATCTGACCATCGTCCTAGTCGTGCTGTTCTTCCTCTTCGCACTGGTCTCGGTGCTTGTTCAGTCGTAGAGCCCTGGTGCAGGGCCAGACCCCGCATTGTAGACTCCTGGAAGGAGACTAGTACCGCCTTTGACGAGACACATCCGCTGGCAGGCCCTCGTCGCCGTCCTGGGCGTGGTGCTGATCGTGGTTCTGTTGGGCTACGTGGCCTATACCACCACCACGGTGATGGTCCCCGATGTAGGCGGCACGTACGTCGAAGGTGTTGCCGGGCGCCCCAGCTACATCAACCCCCTCTTGTGCCAGTACAACCAGGTGGACCAGGACCTGGTATCCCTCATCTTCTCTGGTCTCACGGCCATCAACGAGCGGGGGGAGATCGTGCCCTCTCTGGCCAGAGAATGGGACGTGTCAGACGATGGGCTTGTTTACACGTTCTATCTGCGCCGAGACGTGCTCTGGCACGATGGGGAACCCTTCACCAGCGCCGACGCGCTGTTCACCGTGGAGGCCATCCAAGACGAGGACTATCAAGGGCCGCCCGAATTGGCCGAGCAGTGGCGCACGGTCGAGGCGGACATGATCAACGACTACACGCTAACCTTCACCCTCCAGGCTCCTTTGGCTACGTTTCTCGATTTCACCACCATCGGAGTGTTGCCCGAGCACATCTTGAGCAACGTGCCAGCCAGTGAGTTCCCCACGGATCAGTTCAACGTTCGCCCGGTAGGCACCGGGATGTTCAAGATCGGAGAGGTGAGCGGTGACTATGTGATCCTCGAGGCTTACCCAGACTACCATGGGGAGCAGCCGGCGTTGTCGAAGATAGAGTTCAAGTTCTACCCTGACTATCAGAGCGTGTTCGCTGCCTATCAGCAAGGTGAAGTAGAGGGCATAAGTGAGGTGCTGCCCGAGGACCTCCCGAGCGTCCGAGAGGAAGAGTACCTGAACCTGTACACGGCGCGCCTATCGGGGTACACGCTGATCTTTCTCAATTTGGACCTGCCCATCTTCGAGGAAAGGGAGGTGAGACAGGCTCTCTTGTGGGGCATCGACCGCCAGCGCATCATCGACCAGATCCTCGACGGCCAGGGTGTGGTGGCGCACAGTCCCATCATGCCCGATTCCTGGGCCTACAACCACGACGTGACACAGTACGGTTATGATCCCTACAAGGCCGCTGAGTTGCTCGCTGAGGCCGGCTGGGCCGACACAGACGGGGACGGGGTGCGTGACAAGGAGGGCACGCGCCTGGAGTTCACCCTTCTCACCAACAAGGATCCGGTGCGGCGCCAGATCATCGAGGAGATTGCCCGTCAGTTGTGGGAGCTGGGCGTGAGAGTCGTTCCTGTGGTGGAGGACAGCTCGTGGGTGGTGAACGAAGCGCTGCGGCCGCGAAACTTCGATGCCCTGCTGTATAGCTGGGGCAACCTGCCAAGCGACCCCGATCCTTATCTGATGTGGCACTCCACTCAGATCGGCGGCGACGGGCAGAACTACCCGGGACTCAACAGCATCGACATAGACCAATTGCTGGAGGAGGCGCGCCAGAGCACCGATCAAGCAGAGCGGGCGCGCCTATACCGCGACTTCCAGGACCTGTTCGCACAGGAAGTCCCTTCGCTCCTGCTGTACTATCCAGTGTACAACTACGCCGTGGACGACATGGTGAAAGGCGTGCAACTGAGCCCGATGATGAGTGCCAGCGACCGCTTTCGGACGGTGGCCGAGTGGTACATCAAGACGCGCAGGGTAGTGGTCAGCGAGGCGGGCGAGTAGTGGTTTGACAAACGGGAAGAGTGTGCATATACTTCTCTAAGTGGCAGGCCGAGATGGCGGAATAGGTAGACGCGCTGCGTTCAGGGCGCAGTGGGGGCAACCCCGTAAGGGTTCGAGTCCCTTTCTCGGCACTGAGCAACGAGGCCCCGACTGTGGTCGGGGCGTTTTTGTATGGCTGCCACCTCCACCTGCACCTCGGGTGGGGCGCTTGAGCGCTGGGAACCAATCTCCTCCGAGTTTCGTCTTCATTGTGAGAGGGGTGTCTCTACGGACACCGACATGAAAAAGGTATCACAGGAGGATGAGTCAAGATGTCGAAAGCGGGTACGATCATAGGAGCGGTGGGTTTGGCACTGCTGGCGGTCGTACTGGTGCTCCAGTTACTGGTGGTGCTGCCCGGCGCCTCAACGCCTGGCACCAGTCAGGAGTCCAGAGGGATCACGGTCATGGCTCAGGGCGAGGTGTCTGCTGAGCCCGACCTGGCGATGATCACGATAGGTGTGGAGACCAGGGAGAGCACAGCGGCCTTGGCCGCCGGGGAGAACGCGGATCGTATGGGCGACGTGATGGATGCTCTGCGACAACTGGAGATCGCGGGGGAGGACATCCAGACCGTGGACTACAGCATCCAGGCCGAGATCGACTGGGAGGATGACGAGCATCGAGTCATCGGGTACATGGTCAACAACTCCGTGCGGGTGAAGATGCGCGACATGGAGAGAGTGGGGGATGTGCTGGATGCCGTGACCGGGGCCGGGGCAAACAACGTCTACGGCATACAGTTCACTTTCGACGATCCCTCTGCTCTGCAAGAGCAGGCACGAGCCGAGGCCATGGACGAAGCGCGGAAGAAGGCAGAGGCCCTGGCTGAGCTGGCTGGGGTACGGCTCGGCACTCCGCGGACCATCAGCGAGTCTACCTACGAGACGCCGCCCTACTACATGGAGGCTGTATATGCTGCGGCAGAGGGCGGGAGGGGCGGAGGAACCTCCGTGTCGACTGGCCAGCTAGAAGTCACGGTCCAGGTTCAGGTTACCTACGACATTGGCTAAGCCCTGGTAGCTCGACTATACTCGTTGCAGAGGGCAAAGGGCCATCTCGTTCGTCGTCGAGATGGCTCCTTTTGCGTCGGTCTATTCCTTGTGGTATACTAGCGCGAGGAACGGGTGCCGATGCCACGTGATCTCGAGAACGAGGCTGATGTCGCACGAGAAAGAGAAGCGGCTGCTGCTTGGTCGGAGATCTGGGAGGCGAGGCCATTCCCCAGGGTTTGCGCAAGCTCGGGGATCGACGTGTCTGCGGTGAGCCGCCAGGGAGTGAGAGAATGAGCGTATGGGATTCCTTCAAAGAGGTGTTCTTTCCGTCGACGCCGCAGCCCCTCAGCAAGGGGTTGTTTCACTACATGACTCCGGACGGAGCCGAGGAGCGGTTCCGGCTGCATTTGCGTGTCGAGGGCGATGGCGACGGCATCCTGGTCATCAACGCGGCTAAGGTTCTGCATCTCAACCAGACCGCGACCGAACTCGCCAAGCTGGTTTTGGAGGACAAGGACACGGACTCGGCTGTCAAGGAGCTTAGGCGGCGGTACAAGGTGCTGGGGGAGACAGCCCGTGCGGACTACGAGCATCTGAGGGATACCATCCTCACCTTGGCCACCACGGACGACATCTGCCCCATCTCCTATCTGGATATGAAGAGGATCGAACCCTTCGACACGCCAGTCTCGGCTCCGTATCGTATGGACCTGGCTGTGACCTATCGCTGCAACGCCAACTGCGGGCACTGCTACGTGGGCCGTCCGAGGGACATGGAGAGCCTGAGCACGGAAGAGTGGAGGCGGGTGCTCGAGAAGCTATGGGACTTGGGCATACCGCACGTGGTCTTCACAGGTGGAGAGGCCACGGTGTACCCTCATCTAGCAGAGTTGGTCCGCTACGCAGAGGATGTCGGATTGGTCACGGGTCTGCTGACCAATGGCATCAAGCTAGCTGACGACCGCTACCTGGGGGAACTGGTAGAGGCGGGACTGGATCACATCCAGATCACCTTGGAATCCCACGATGAGGGGATACACAACCAGATGGTGGGGACGGATGCCTGGAAGCAGACGGTGCAGGGGATCAAGAATGCGGTAGCTACCGATGTCTATACGATCACCAATACTACTCTCACGACTCTGAATGCTCCACGGATCGAGCAGACGATAGAGTTCCTGAGAGAGCTCGGTATCGCGACCTTTGCCTGCAACAGCCTGATCTACAGCGGAAAAGGACCATCGAGCGGTATCGGTATCCCGGAGCAGGAGTTGGAGCCCCTGATGGTGAGGGTGCGGGACAAGGCCGTCGCCACTGGCATGAGACTGATCTGGTACACCCCCACGCAGTACTGCGAGTTCCACCCCGTGGACCTGGAGCTGGGAGCCAAGTTCTGCACCGCAGCCAGGTACAACATGTGCGTCGAGCCGAACGGGGATGTCATCCCCTGCCAGAGCTACTACTCAAGCCTGGGGAACATCCTTACAGACGATTGGGAGTCCATCTGGAACCATCCCACCGCCGAGAGCCTCAGAAACAGGGACTGGGTGATGGAGAAATGCCGTTCCTGTGACGAATTGCCGCTGTGTGGTGGAGGATGCCCTCTCTATCTACAGAACGAGGGCACGCTCTGCGTCGAAAGCAGCTCCACGGCAATCTAGAGCGCAGCCGTAGCGGTTCGGACCTCTCAGCATGAAAAACGGCTTCGCGCGGTGGAGTAGCATTGGTGAGCCTCTCGGTAGAGCAGTGGCACCAACAGTTCCTGCGGCAGGCGGATTGGACTCGCGGCATCCGCTCTCATCTCTATCGGCAAGCTGGGTTGTGGCGAGCGGAAGCAGTGCTGGACGTAGGGTGTGGTACCGGCGCGGTCACCCAGGAGGTGGCGGAGCGCACCAGGGGCCGCGTAGCAGGTCTGGATCTGGACCCCGCGATGATCGGGTTTGCAGCCCAGAGCGCGGGGGAGATCGACTGGGTGATAGGAGATGCCCACTGGCTGCCGTTCGGGACAGACAGCTACGATGTGGTGCTCTGTAGTTTCCTGCTGATGTGGACAAGGAAGCCAGAGATTGCGGTGAAGGAGATGGCTCGCGTGGTCAGGAAGGGGGGTGTGGTCCTCGCCACCACGGAGCCGGACTACGGTGGGCGCATAGACTACCCGGAGGAGATCGGTCTCGGGCCGCTGATGGAGGAATCGGTTCGCCGCGACGGGGGGCATCCCCGTATGGGCCGTCGTTTGAAGGCAATGTTCTCTGCGGCTGGCCTGGAGGTCCAAACTGGAGTGATTGCCTCTATGTGGGACGACCGGCAACTGGCACAGGAGTTCGAGGCGGAGTGGGATTTTATCTTCAGAACGTTAGGGAACGTGGCAGGTGATGCGCAACTCCGAACGTACAGGGACAAAGCGCGCAAAGCCTTGCGGGAAGGGACACGTCTGGTTTTCGTGCCCAACTTCTGGGCGCTGGGAAGAAAGCCAGCGCCGGCATCCGGGTGACGGGCCACCCTTGTCGCAGAGAGAGGAGCAATCATGGCCATGCTGAAGGAAGAGGACAAGGAGGAAGTCAGGAAGCAACTGGCAGAACTGGCCAACCCGGTCCAGTTGGTCATGTTCACCCAGACCATCGAATGTGAGTTCTGCGCGCAGACGCGAGACTTGGTGGAGCAGGTGGCATCCCTCTCGGGCAAGGTGGAGGCGGTGATCTACAACTTCGTCACGGACAAAGACAAAGCCGAAGAGTACGGCGTGGACAAGATCCCCGCCACAGCGGTGATTGGTGAGAGGGATTATGGAATTCGCTTCTACGGGATACCGGCGGGCTACGAGTTCGCGTCGTTGATCGAGGCCATCAAGATGGTGTCAGCCGGGCAGGCGGAGCTGTCCGACACCACGAGAGAGGCACTGGAGCAGATCGACGAGCCCGTCCACTTCCAGGTGTTCGTGACCCCCACTTGACCATACTGCCCCCGCACGGTCGTGCTTGGACACAAGATGGCGATCGAGAACGAGCACATCACGGCAGACATGGTAGAGGCAACGGAGTTTCCCCACCTGGCCATCAACTACCAGGTGCGGGGCGTGCCTCGCACGGTGATCAACCAAACCCATTTCGTGGATGGAATGGTGCCCGAAGCTCTGATGGTGCAGCACACGCTGCTGGCCCTGGGCAAGCTGAGCCAGGAGACAACCTCCGAGACGAGCTGATGCTTTTCAATGGCCCCTATTGCTTCTATGACGCCTCGAGGGCGGATGTGCTGCGTTGCACGATCTATTCATTCCTCGTGAACAGATCGTGAGGAACAACGTGCTCGACCTCTCCGTCGTGATCGTCAGTTGGAACACCAAGGACCTGCTCCGTGGCTGCCTGACCTCGCTCTACGACAGTGAGGGGGATTTCTCCTTCGAAACCGTAGTAGTGGACAACTGCTCGAGCGATGGTAGCGCTGACATGGTGCGCGAGGAGTTTCCACAGGCGCACCTCATCGAGAGTGAGATCAACGGCGGATACGCCTACGCGAACAACCAGGGACTGGGGTGCTTCCAGGCGCGTTACTACCTGCTTCTAAACCCCGACACTGTGCTTCCTCCAGACGCCATACAAAGGATGCTGGAGTTCTTGGACAGTCACCCTGAGGTGGGGATAGCTGGACCCAAGCTGGTCATGGCCGATGGAGAATTGGACATGGCCTGCCGCCGCAGCTTCCCAACTCCTGAGAACTCCTTCTACAAGCTCTTCGGGCTGAGTCGCCTCTTCCCCGACAGCGAGCGCTTCGGCCGGTACAACCTGACGTACCTCGATCCGGACCAGGTCGCCGAGGTCGACTCCGTGGTGGGGGCCTTCATGATGGTGCGAAGAGAAGTCGTAGAGGAGGTGGGCTGTCTGGACGAGCAATACTTCATGTACGCTGAGGATCTCGATTGGGCCTTCCGTGCGAAGCGAGCGGGCTGGAAGGTCTACTACTATCCTGAAGTCACCGTACTTCACTACAAGAGACAGTCCAGCCAGCAGAACAAGGACAGGTCCGACTACGAGTTCTGGCGCGCTATGTACATGTTCTACCGCAAGCATTATGCCCAAGAGACCCCCTTCTGGCTGCACTACCTGGTGCTCGGGGGGTTGAGCGTGCTTGGGCGCGGGAGGATGTTGCGTACGATCATCCGCGCCGAGAGACAGCGTGCTACTGTGGAGGCTTAACGATGAAGGACAAGGGCACCGTACTCTTCGCAGTTCTCTTGGTCATAATCGACATGGTGATGATGGTTCTTGCCCTTGTCTTCTCGTACTATCTGCGGCTTCAGACCGAGCAACTGTCGCCGGCAGACATCGGCTCGCTGGGCGACTATCTGGGTGTGATCGGTATCCAGGTTCTCACCCTCGTCGGCGTCTTCTTCTTCGCCAAGCTCTATCACAGGCAGCGGGGTCTGTCCCACGTGGACGAGTTCTACTCCGTATTCGTGGCCGTATCTGTAGGGACGATCATGTCTGTGGCCTTCAACTCGGTAATCATACGGAACGGTCCGGACTATTCCCGGAGGATGATCGTCTCCAGTTGGGCCTTTACCATCGTTCTGGTGACCTTGGGGCGACTCCTGAACTCGCGACTCAGGTGGCACCTTCAGAGTCGAGGAGTTGGCGCGGCCAGGGTCCTCATCGTGGGGACGGGCGAGACGGGCCGCATGGTCTTGCGCGCGATTCGGCGTTCCCCGGGCTTGGGGTACGAGGTGGTGGGGATGGTGAGCCAGGATTCCAAGGCGGAGAAGGCTGGAGTTCCAGTCCTGGGAACCACGGACGAATTACCTTCTCTCATCGCCTCGGAGGCCATCGACGAAGTGATCATCGCCCTGCCGGAAGCCACGAGCGGGGAGATGCTCCCCATCATTTCCGACTGCCACAGGGCGAAGGTGGCTACGCGAGTCTATCCCAGTGCGTTTCAACTCATAACCTCCGATCTCAGTATCGGGCATCTGGGTGGTCTCCCGTTGCTCACGGTGAGGGACACGGTTCTAAGGGGCTGGAGACTAACCCTCAAGCGGGCGATGGACATTGTGGGGAGCGCCGTTGGATTGGTGCTGCTTTCTCCCTTCTTGCTCCTCCTGGCGCTGTTGATCAAGTTGGATTCAGCAGGCTCCGCCTTCTATACGCAGGAACGTATGGGACTGGACGAGAAGCCGTTCCAGATGATCAAGTTCAGGTCCATGAAAGAGGGCGCCGAGGACGAGACCGGGCCAGTCTGGGCCACCAAGGAAGATCCTCGTCGCACCAGATTGGGGGCTTTTCTCCGCAGGTTCTCGGTCGACGAGCTACCTCAGTTCATCAACGTCTTCCTGGGAGAGATGAGCCTGGTCGGTCCCAGGCCCGAACGGCCGATGTTCGTGGAGCAGTTCAAGCAGGTCATCCCTCGCTACGTGGAGAGGCATCAGGAGAAGGCCGGTATGACCGGCTGGGCCCAGGTGAATGGCTTGCGGGGTGACACCTCCATCGTGGAGAGGACGAAGTATGACCTCTACTACATCGAGAATTGGTCCATCTTCTTCGATCTGAAGATCCTCATCAGAACCGTCTTCACCTTCTTGCGGGACAAGGCTGCCATCTGATCTAACTCGGGCGCAAGAAGCCGACCAAGGTGCGGGCGCGCTATGGCGGCCCTCTGCACTGCACGAGGCAAGGGCGGTTTGTTCTTGTCCGGCACTACAGATCATGCCGTCACCATCGTGTGCGGCGCTGTCCTGAGTGGTGATCTGTGAGCTTGACAACGAGAGGCTTCTGAGCGACACTATATGCCGATACTGCACTTCATGGAAAGCACTTTGTGACGCGGGGTAGAGCCGAGCATTGTGCTTTCCGTTTTATGGGGCGAAAGGACAGTAGTGTAGGAGGATGGGAATGATAGAGGTCGAAAACCTGACCAAGTACTATGGCAAACTGGCGGCCATCAAGGACGTGACGTTCAAGGTGGAGGAGGGAGAGATCCTGGGGCTGCTCGGACCCAATGCTGCGGGCAAGACGACGACCATGCGCATCCTGACGGCTTTCATGCCGCCAAGCGCCGGCACCGCGCGAGTAGCCGGATTCGATGTCTTCGACGACTCTCTCGAGGTGCGCAGACGAATCGGCTACATGCCGGAGACTGTGCCTCTGTATTCCGAGATGACGGTGTCTGCGTACCTGGATTTCGTAGCCAGCGTACGTGACGTGCCGGATCGACGAGAGAGGGTAGAGGAGATCCTGGAAACGTGCGGGCTCTCCAGCTTTGCTCACTCTTTGATCGGCAAGCTGTCGAAGGGGTACAGACAGCGGGTGGGGTTGGCGCAGGCTCTGGTGCACGATCCTCAAGTCCTCATTCTCGACGAGCCTACGATCGGTCTAGATCCCAAGCAGATTCGGGAGGTGAGGCAGCTCATCAAGAGCCTGGGTGGAGACCATACCATGGTTCTGAGCACACACATCCTTCCTGAGGTCAGCGAGGTCTGCAGCCGTGTAGTCATCATCAATGAGGGACGAGTCGTGGCGGATGGTCCGCCTCAGATGCTGGAAGCCAGGCTCCAGCCAGCGCAGCGAGTGTTTGTCCAGCTCCAGCGTCCGTCGCCAGATGTGTCAGACCGACTGGGTCGGCTGGATGGTGTGACGGATGTGCAGGTCAGAGGAGAGGGGCAGTATGAAGTCATCTGCACTGAGGGTACTGACCGGCGGGAGGAGATCGCCAGGGCGGCGGTGCAGGAAGACTGGGGATTGCTCGAACTGCGGCCGGTGGGCATGAGCCTGGAAGAGATCTTCCTGCAACTGACAACACACGAGCAGGATCAGGAAGTGGAGGAGGCGGCATAGATGAGGAACATGCTCTACATTGCGAAGAAGGAGTTGCGGGTTTACTTCGCGTCTCCCATAGCGTACGTGGTGACGGCGGCCTTCCTGGCAATCATGGGCTTCTTCTTCGCGCTCATAGTCTACATCACGCGTGAAGCCTATCTCGGGAACGTGTTCGCCAACATGGCCGTAGTCCTCCTATTTATTTGTCCTGCGCTGACCATGCGGTTGCTGGCTGAGGAGCGGCGATCGGGGACCATCGAGCTCCTGCTCACGCTGCCTGTGCGGGACTGGCAGGTGGTGGTAGGCAAGTTCGTGGCCAGTATGGCCGTCTATGGCGTGATGCTTGCTCTGACGTTGTACTATCCGTTGCTCTTGACACGATTGGGCAACCCTGATCGCGGCCCCATGCTCAGCACGTATCTGGGCCAGGTGCTGTTGGGAGGTGCTTTCCTCTCCATAGGCGTGTTCGCGTCAGCCTTGAGCCGGAATCAGGCCGTCGCTGCGCTCCTGGGATTCGGAACGATGATCATTCTCTGGCTGGTTGACGTCGCTGGGAATCTTTTCGGATCTCCAATAAACGATTTCGTGACCTACTTATCGATGTCTGGTCACTACTATGACTTCCTGCGGGGTGTGGTCGACACCAAGGATGTGGTCTACTACCTCAGCGTCATGGCAGCCTTTCTTTTCCTGTCGGTGCAAGCCCTGCAGTTGAGGAGGTGGAGATAGATGCGTGCGTGGATCAGAAGACTGGCTATCGCCCTGGGCGCAACTGGTCTGATAGCCCTGGTGCTGGCTTTGACCGTCTGGTCGCTCACCCGGGAGCTGGATCTGCGTGTGGAGGCCCTGCTGGGCGTGGGGGCAGTCCTGGTGCTGCTGTCAATCGCGGGCAGGCCAGAGATGTTCAGATCTGCGCTCACCGGACGCACAGCGAGGTACGGTTCGAACGCTGGAGTGGCTATTGTGGCTTTCCTCGGTATCCTCGTCCTGGCCAACTTCCTCGCTGATCGCCATCACCGGCGTCTGGACCTGACCGAGACTGGGGAATACACGCTCTCTCCTCAGACAATCCAGATCCTGTCGGAACTGGATGAGCCGGTGAAGGTCACGGCCTTCTTCACCGAGGGCGACTACGGAGAACAGGAGCTGACGGACCTGCTCACCGAGTACTCTTACCGCACTGACAAGATCAGCTACGAGTTCGTGGATCCCGACATAGATCCCTTTGTGGCACAGCAGTACGAGATCGGTTCCTATGGCACCGTCGTTTTCGAGAGCAGCGGAAGGCGCCAGGACATCTTCACCGTGGATGAGCAGGAGATCACGGGGGCAATCCTGAAGGTCACCCGCGAGACTCAGAAGGTGGTTTACTTCCTCACAGGGCACGGAGAGCGCGATGCCAGTGGCTATGATGAGACAGGCTACAGTGGGGTGAAGGACTACCTGGAGAAAGACAACTACATTGTCAGTACGCTCAACCTGGCGATCAGCGGCACCGTCCCCACTGATGCCTCGGTGCTGATCGTCGCGGCGCCGCAGTCGCCCTTGCTGGAGCAGGAGAGCAGCGCCATACAGTCGTACCTTCAGGGCGGCGGCAAGGCGCTGGTGATGCAAGAGCCGGGCGATGAACCGGTCTTGAGCGGCGTTCTGGCAGAGTGGGGCCTGGGATACGGAGCCGACGTGATCGTTGATCCAGAACGTGCTCTCTTCGGGATGGACGCGTTGTCGCCTGTCGTGGAGAGCTTCACCTACAGCGAGATCACCAGAGATTTGCCCGCTGTCGTGATCGTGACGGCTCGGTCGGTGACTCGCACGGTGGAGCAGCCTGAGGATGTGTCTATCCTGGCTCTGATAGAATCCAGCGATGCAAGCTGGGGTGAGACGGACTTCGAGGCATTGACGAGACAGGAGGCCGCCTACGATGAGGGTGTAGACCTGGAAGGCCCTCTGGCCATGGTCATGAGCGTGGAGGCCTACGGCGAAGATGAGAGCGCAGTGGGCACCCGCCTGGTCGCCTTTGGGGATTCCGATTTCGTGGCCAACGGCAACATGTCGCTGGGCGGGAACGTCGATCTTTTCCTCAATAGCGTGAACTGGCTGGCCGAGGAGGAAGAACTGATCTCTATCCGGCCTGAGGCTGAGGTGTCGCGCGAGATCATCCTGTCAGCCGGGCAGGCTCGTTTCCTCCAGTACTCCAGCGTCATCTTCTTGCCGGTCGCCGTACTGTTGGCAGGTGTGGCGGTCTGGTGGAGGCGGAGGTAGCAGCGATGAGACTACAGCAGCGAACCACGATCATAGTAGTCGTCGTCTTCGCTGTCCTAGCGGCGTTCGTCTACATGGTGGAGATGAGGACTGACCAAGACAGCTCGAGCGAAGAGGACGATACCACCTCCGTATTCTCCTTCTCGGCGAGCGAGGTCACCTTGCTGAAGGTGACGGACCTGACGACCGACGAATCGGCCACGGTCAGTAGGGGGGCGGATGGTGCCTGGCAGATTACGGAGCCCTTCGAGGCCGAGGGTGACGACACACGTGTGGAGAGTCTGCTGGACAGTCTCTCCTGGTTGTTGTCCACTCGGACCATAGAGGGTGAGGATGTGGACCTGGAGGCCTTTGGCCTCGCCGAGCCCGTCCTGCGGGTGGAAGTCGGTCTGGAGGAGGGTGAGGATCAGGTGCTCCTGGTGGGCAATGAGAACCCGGCTGGGTACTCCCGCTATGCACAGCGCGAGGGTGAGGTGCGAGTGTACCTCGTCTCTTCGTCCACCATTGCCGACCTGGAGGAGTTGATAAGCGATCCGCCAGAGAAGCCCACTCCGACTCCGGTGCCCACCGAAGCAGCACCATCCACGGTCATCACAGAGACCCAGACTCCGCCGGTGAGTGGTACGACGACCGTGACTCCCACGGTATCCCAGGGGGACTGACGCACTCTCGGCCGGAGCCATGGACGGACATGGCAGTGGACAGCAACACGGAAGAAGCCGGGGGCGGTGGCGATCCTTTGCCACTGGCCCGCGTGAACAGTGTGGGACGAGCACTCCCCTTGTGGCCACCTCGAGGTGTACGATCTGTGGGCTACGGGCTGAGGCTAGCAGGTCTATCAGGTCGACGCGTGTATACAGGCGTCGAGGTGGCGAGTCGTTAACTCACGGGGCCTCCCACTTCTTCTTCTCTGGCAGCTCTTGGGCAGGGTCCGCGACGCCTGTGCTCACTTCTGTGATCCTCTCTAGCGGCGTGGAGAGCGTTGGTTCTAGATGCCTCTGCCCTCTGGCTTGACACTGCTGGCACGCTATGCTTGAATGATGTCTTAGACTGGCCTGTCGATGCGTTTTCCTTCCGCTGGGAGGGAGTGGCGTGGCACCGAGCCAACTTCGTGGTTCTCGCGGCCGAAGTGTCTTGCTGTTGGAGGCAAGCCACCATCGTGCCGCAGAGGTAGAGGGGGCATTCGCTGGGGACTGCCCAACCTGGCAGGTTAGGGTCGTGGCGAGGCCGGAGGAGGCGATCCGGCAGCTTGACGGCCAGACGTACGACGCAGTCATCCTCGATCTTGATCCTCCGGGGCCCGACGACCTGGATCTTCTCCGTCGGATCGCGAAAATGGGTTGTGAAATCCCCATCGTGGTGTTGGCCGGGCCGTGCGGTGAGCAGGTACGGGACGCGGCCGGGATGGGAAGCACCGTGGTCTACCTCCTCGGGTCTGGAGAAGACCTGGAATCTCTTCCCCAGAGGTTGGCTGGCCTGTTGGACCTTCAAGGCCCGCGATTGGAGGAGCTCCAGCTCCAAGACGAGATCCTCAGCAGACAGCGGGAGCTCGGCGCACTGGATGCCTTTGCTGGAGCGGCGGGTAGAGCAGGTGGGGCTGACCAAGTCTTGAGGTCTGCAGTCGAAGCGGCCACCAATGCCATCCCGAACGTAGACGTGGCTATCGGCCAGGTGCTGGACCGGGAGAATGGGTGGCTGGTGGTCAGAGAGCCGGCCGATGCGAGTTCAGAGTCCCCGGCTCACCAGGGTCAGCCTCGACGAAAGGACATCCGTTCGTCTCCAGCACTCAATTCCGTCGAATGGCAGGTCAGCGAGGACCTCCGCTGCCCCGAGCTGGGTCCGGGTTTCAGATCCTCTCTCACCGCGCCTTTGCTTGTGCAAGGGAAGACGGTTGGCGGCCTGAGTCTAGGGAGCGCACAGGCCAACTCCTTTGACGAGATACACCAGACGGTGCTGACGACTCTGGCCCGGCAGGCTGCCGCGGCTCTCCAGAACGTTGATCTGTGCCATCAGCTCCAGACAGGCCGACTGGAATATGGGCTGTTATTGGAGACTGTGAGCGATGCAGTCTGCGTGGTGGATCTGCAGGACTGGAGACTGGTGGAGGCCAATGCACAGGCAGCGGAGCTGACCGGCCACGGCCTGGAGGGGCTGCTGGGCGAGACGGCCGATCACATCTACTGTGTGCAGCGAGACCGTCCGGAGAGGGTTACGCTGAGGGATGTACTGGCGACTGGCGAGACTGGCTTGGAGGATCTGAACCTGGTGAGGAAAGACGGCCGGTTGGTGCCCGTGTACGTACGCGTCAATCGCCTGATGCACGGGCACGTGGGCCTCGCTCAGGTGGTAATGCGGGACCTGAGCGCTACGAGGGAGATGGAACAACGACTCATCGACACGGAGAAGCTGGCCGCGCTGGGGCGTCTAACTGCCTCACTGGCTCACGAGATTAACAACCCCCTGCAAGCCCTCCGTAGCAGCATCAGCCTTCTTTCCAAGGATATCCATGCTGATGAGAAGACCATGCGGTATGTTAGCATCGCAGACCGAGAGGTGCAGCGTCTCATCCAGCTTGTGAGGCGCATGTTGGATTTCTATAGGCCTACCGGTGAAGAGCGCGATCTGGTCGACGTCAACGACTTGTTAGAGGACACGCTCGCTCTGGCTGGCAAGCAACTCGAGCATTGCGGGATCTCGGTCGTGACGGAGTTTGCAGAAGCGATGCCTTTGGTTGCGGTGCAGGTAAGCTATTTGAGGCAGGTCTTCATCAACCTCGTCCTGCACCACGTAGAAGCAATGCCTGGTGGTGGGCAATTGACGGTGAGCACTGACGTGGATCAAACCAATGGTCAGGTTGTGATCATCTTCAGCGACACCGGTGAAGGCATACCACCAGAGGAGTTGCCGTACGTCTTCGAGCCCTTCTATTGGTCAAGGGAAGAATCAGCCGGGCTAGGCCTGGCTGTGAGCTACAGCATTGTGGAGAGGCATGGAGGAGCTCTGGAGGTGAACAGCGAGGAGGGAACAGGCACTCGCTTCTGCGTGAGGTTGCCGGTGGGAGGTGAGCCTGTTGGCTGACGAGGCCAGGATACTTGTCGTTGACGATGAATCGTCCGTTCGCTTCCTTCTGTCTGAGGAATTGACACAGCAAGGCTATGAAGTGTCCACGGCAGCTAGTGGTGAAGAGGCACTGGCGATGTTGGAAGAGGCCACCTTCGATCTCATGCTGCTGGATCTGAAGATGCCGGGGATGGACGGCATCGAAGTTATGCGAGCTGCCCGCGACCTCGCTCCGCAGACGGTCGTGGTCATGCTTACGGCCTACGCAACTCTCGATTCGGCGGTAGAAGCCTTGCGCTACGGAGGACACGACTATCTCCTGAAGCCATCTTCTCCGGATGAGATTCTGGCCAGCGTGGAGAAGGGCTTGGCCAAGCGTCAGCAATGGCGGCGGCAGGACGATCTGATAAGGCAGATGGGAAACCTGGCGCGAGAACTGGTGGAGGGAGAGGTCACAACCACAGAGACTGAGGCCCGTGGTGACGAACGAGCTCGGTATCTGCGCGTCGGTGATCTCTTGCTGGACCGAGCAAGGCTGAACGTGATCTCCGCGGGTGAGTCCGTTGCCCTGACGCCCAGCGAGTACAGGCTTCTGCTCTGTTTGATGGAGAACGCCGGCAGCACGGTGAGCTTCGGTGCGCTGGCAGAGGCGGTCCACGGTGTCACCTGTGAGAAGAGGACAGCGAAGAAGGCCATCAGTACCCATCTGTGGAGACTCAGGCGCAAGCTCGACGCAGCGGCCCGTAGCGAGGTCCACATCGCCAACATCCGAAGTGAGGGGTACGTGTTGCTCGAGTCCCATGCAGACTGATGCGAGTCGAGACCGGGGGGGATCTGGATGGTGTCGGACCTCGCAACGCGCCGCTCGTTCATGTACGGTTGCAGACATTGATAACGAAATCGGGACACTCTTGTGACGGTATTGGAACAATTGGGCACCGCATTCTGCGGTATACTGTTATTGCGTGAACTGGTTGGCAAAGATAAGAACGCAGGCTGGCGCCCATGCAAGGACACTACTTCGACCTCGGTGCCGCTGAAACGGCCAACCGCCCCATCATACTCATGGAGGCGGAGCGACATCGGCTGGCTCGCGAACTCCATGATGACCTCCTGCAAACCCTCACCGCCCTACGACTGAGTATCGACGTATGCGGGCGACTTTCCTCCAATGGAGACTCCGCAGCTTTGGAAGACGAACTCGTTCGGCTTAGGGGCTGTTGGCAAAAGAGCCTGAGGACCATGAGGGAGTTGCTGGTGCAGGCCAGTCCAAGCTTAGGGGAGCACGCCGGCGTACGCGAGGAAATACACCGCTTCGTCCTCGAATGTGAGAGGCAGTTCGACATCGTTGTGAGTCTCGATCTGGGCGATCTTCCCGAGCACAGGTTGGGCGGCGGTCAGAGCACGGCCCTCTTCTACATTGTCCAGGAGGCGCTGCGAAACACTTGTCATCACGCTTGTGCCTCCCACGTCCTGGTCCGAGCGGTGAACGGAGTAGATGCCCTTCAAGTGTCTATCGAGGACGACGGTGCTGGTTTCGATCTGAGCAGTGTGATCTCTGATTATCCGCGTCTGGGGTTGGGGTTGGCGGGCATGTGGGAAAGAGCTCAGGGCGTGGGCGGCCAACTGGTCATTGAATCGAGACCCGGAATGGGGACGGCCGTGACTCTGACACTACCTCTACCGGACTCCTGGGGTTTCTGACCCGTTCTGGGCAGGACTCAGGAATGTCTGTGGAGCAGACGTCGTGCTTGTCGGTCGCACAGGCCGTGCAGATCGACCTGGGGGCAAAGGCATCCATGGCGGACACGCGAGTTCTAGTTGTTGGGGGCGATGTTGGGACTGTCCAGGCTCTGGTACAGGAATTGGAGCGGGGCGGATTGCTGGCGCAAGGGGTCACCTACGATGCTGGGGTGGTGGAAACCTATCAATCTGAGACCTTCGAGCTGGTGCTCGTCCATGTACCCGCGCACGGAACGGAGGGCATGAAGGTGCTCGAGAGCTTGATGAGCTACGACCCCGAGGCTGTGGTGGTGGTCCTGTCCACGCATGCCACGGTCGACCTAGCGGTCGAGGCTCTCAAATCTGGGGCAAGGGAGTTCATCGAGGGGCCCCTAGCCGCCGAGGAACTGGCGGCAAGGGTGCTCCAGGTTGTGAGACAACGTGCTGACAAAGCAGTCCACGGCAATCTTCGGGACCTGGCCCTCACGAGCATCGTCTCGGTCAACTGTAGCGAGCACAACCAGGCCGAGTTGGTAATCCGTCGGCAGGGCCGGGTGGGGATCATCTACTTCGAGAGTGGCGGGATAGTCCACGCTACCGTGGATGATCAGGAAGGTGAGCAGGTGATCTATGAACTGCTGTCCTGGGAGGATGGCAGCTTCTCTCTGAGACAGGGTGTTCCGCCCCCCAAGCGAACGGTTGAGGCAGGATGGACGGGTCTCCTGCTGGAAGGGATGCGCCGTATCGACGACGGCGTAGAGGCTTGGGAGCCGGATGATGAGTATGACGCGGCTACCGAGGAACCTAGCGTGCACAGAATGGCAGATGCCCTGAAAGCAGTCGAGGGTGTAGAAAGCGTCGTCGTGTGTGCCCGGGGGGGTGGCCTGTTGGGCGAGGCATCGTGCTCTGACCCTGCGAGGAAAGCTGCTTTGACCGCGCTATTGGGGCAGAGGTCCCTCAGTGTTGCTTTCGTGCTCAACGCAGGGCGTCCGAGATCGGTTTGCCTTACGGGTGCAAGGGAGCGGGTCCTCGTCGTTCCCTACGGGGAAGACTATGTCGGCGTGTGGATCTCTCAGAGATCCTCGCCGGAATCCATCGCGACTGAGGTCAGGAATGTGCTGAGAAGGTACCCTCAGGTGAAAGGCGGGACCCAATGATCCTTCCTAAGGGGCGTGCGGAGTATGAAAACCTGAACACCTCCTTCGTGGACTTCGGTGGACTGATAGAAGACCTGAAGGCTAATGGTTTCACCGGATATGTCAAGGTCAGTTTCTGGGAGTATGAAGGCGTGCTCTTCGTCGACAACGGCACCATCATCAACGGTGTCGAGGAGACTGGACGCGCGAAAAGCACTGGTCAGCAAGCAGTCAGCGGCATCATGCGCCAGGCGGAAGAGAAGAACGGCAGTGTGAGTGTCTATGCGCTCACGGCAGATATGGTGACCATGCTGGCTAGCGTGCTGGAGAGCGAGCTAGTACACAAGGACCTGAACACCGACTTCAGCGACCTCGGGCAACTCGTGGCCAAGCTTCAGAGCGAGGGACATACGGGCTACGTGGAAGTTGCCTTGAAGGGCGGTATGGGCAGCGCCATGATCTTGTTGCGTTCTGGAGAAATAGTGGAAAGTATGCTCTCATCGGGCAGCGAGGTCCTCTCTGGAACCCAAGCTTTGCCCCACATCATGGAGGCCGCTTCCTCGGTGGGTGCGGTCTTCAACGTCCACAGGACCGCGCTCGAGGGGGCTTTTGAGAACACGGGGGAGATCGTGGTCGCGCTGGAACTACCTCAACTGCTGACGGTGTGGCAGAACGTCTTGGCCACGGTCGAGCGCATCTCCGACGGCCACGCCGGAGAGGGAAGCTTCCTTGACGCCTTCAAAGACTCGCTGATCGAGAGTGCGGAAGAGTATCCCTTTCTCGATCCCTTTGCGGGTGAGTTCGACTACAGGGACGGCCTGATCACCTATTCTGGACCGGCCTCGGAGCGGTTCAGCCGGGCACTGGGTCGGTCGCTGAGCACAACCGTGAGCAGGATGGCGGACAGCCTCCCGAGTGTCGACTTGTCGGCCGATGTCAGGAAGGGACTAGCCGTGGTGGTGGAGGAACGTGCCGACGCAATCCAGAGATACGGGCTGATAGATACCATGCCGGATCTGTTTGCCGCGGAGTGAGCTGTGATCGACGAGAGATTGGCAGAGCTCAATGCAATAGCGGGTGTCACTGGATCGTTCGTCTGCGACAACAGTGGACGGGTGATCGCCAGTTCCTTCACTGATGACGTCGACATGACGTCGATCCGTGACGTCGCTCGTGAAGTCGTACAGACGTCGGCGGTCCTGAGCGAGGTGCAAGAGTCTGCAGGGGAGTTGGATCTACAGTATGCGCGCAGCCGACTGGTGGTGCGAGATCTGGACGACAGGCTGCTCGTCGTGGTCTGCGGCCATGAGGTAGACATCGCGATGCTCAGGATGACACTGAATGTTGCAGCTCCGCAGTTGAGGGACGACGCGGAGCTAGGCAGCCGATTGCGGGACAGCCTCAAAGTCAGGCAAGTACTGGAGAGTGAGCTCGATGAGCTCTCCTGGCAGTTGCTGAAGGCCCTGGAGAGAAAGGAGTCGAACGATGCCTGAGATGCTTGAGGGCAATCTTGCCCGGGTGTCACTGGTCGACGTTCTGAGGCTACTGGCCTCTGGGCGACAGACGGGCCTTCTGCGTGTGGTCGACGGTGCCAGCACGGGGGAGATCTTCGTCCAAGAAGGGAGTCTGGTCCACGCCGTGACCCAGGGACAGATGGGAGAAAGCGCTGTCTACGCATTGATGGCCTGGCAGAGAGGGAGTTTCAACTTCGCTCCGGGCATGCCAGCGCCGGAGGGTTCGGTCACCATGCCGACGGAGCGGTTGATTGACGAGGGGAGCAAGCACGCGAGAGAGTGGAGAGAGATCAAAAGGGTGATCCCTAGCGCTGACGTGGTTTTCAGGCTTTCTGCCTCAGGGTCTAGTGGTGCGGTCAGTCTCGAGCCGGAGGAGTGGCAGGTTCTGGCCAAGGTGGACGGCGCGAGAGATGTTTGGGAGATTGCCGAGACGTTGGCTTGGGATGAACTCCTGGTATCTAAGGTGCTTGTGAGGCTGGTCACAAAGGGTCTTCTGGAATTGACGGCAGGGCGTCAGGCTGGCCCGACGCCGCTCGTGAACGGAGGATTCTTTGCCCAGTTGGACGAGCAGTTCGTGAGCGTTGTGGGGCCGCTTGGCCCTGTGATCATCGACGATGAGATCGCCACGATGGGGGAGACGAGAGGGCATTTCCCTCGGGCCAGGGCGGCGGAGTTGGTGGAACGTATCAGCGCCGATATCGAGGACGAGGGCAAGCGAGCGCGTTTCCAGCAGGCCATCTTGGGGCTGCTGAGAAGCCTTCAGGCGTAGCTCGGGGAACACGCGGCAAGGCGAGTGTGACCCCAGAGCAAGTCGGGCAGGAAAGGAGATGGTAGCATGAGGTTCACGGTTGCGAGGAAGCTCTGGCTGGCTTTCGCCGTCGTACTGGTCCTTCTGGTTGCTGTCGCGGGGCTTGCCGTCTATTCCCTGAACTCGGTGCGCACCGCCGTCGCAGATGTGATCGAGCTTCACGCAGTGGCAGAGGCTCTGGACCGCAGCACCGAGCAGTTGCTGCTGGAAAGGACCTTCATGGTTCAGTACGTCGTGACAGGCGATGCCCAGTATACGGCTGACGCGCTGGCAGCCCAGTCTGCGCACTGGGATGCTTGGTGGGTAGTGAAGGATTATGGCGCCGAGCATGGGATCGAGGAGGTCCAAGCCATGGAGGAGGCGGTGTTCTCATACCACTCTCTCCTGGCTAGCTCCGTCAAGTCCTACGAAGAGGATCCAAGCCAGCTTACATCAGTCTTGGAGGAGTTGGGCGGCTCTCAGTACTACCTCGGGGTTCTGGCCCCCGTTCGCGACGAGCTGTCCGCAGCCATCAGCGCGCGAGTTGACGCGGCCGAGCGGTCCGTTGAGGCCCAGCTCGCTACCATGCGCACGGTCGCCGTCGGTGCGGGCGCACTGGCATTCGTGGTAGCCGTGCTTTCGGCGTACTACATCAGCAGGGGCATCACTCGTGCCGCAAGGCACCTGGCAGCAGCGGCCGAGAGCATCAGCCGAGGCGATCTCGATGTTCCCATAGAGGTGACGACCGGCGACGAGATGCAGGACCTGGCAGAGGCCATCGAGCGGATGCGGGCCAGCCTCAAGGCTGCGATTGAGCGCCTGCGCCGACGCTCGGGTGCGACCTGAGCGCTGGAAACTGGGGGCCAAATGATTCTTCGCACGGAGTTGTTCGGTGTCCTGGGCTTCTGGAGTGTGGGGTGCGCGGCCCTGCATGCAAGGTTACCGGAGCAACGGTCATACAATAGGCCCGATACCCAGATACTTCACCGCTTGATATCGGGTCACGGGATTGTTTTCCTGGGCGTCGACCCATCGTCCCCGGCGGTGACAGCGTGGCCCGCGCCGGGCTAGGGAGGTGTGAGATGACGCGAGGAGTATGCTTGCCGACGGGTCTTCTGGATGAGATGGATAGCATCCTGAATCAGCTACAGAATAAGACTCAGGTGACCTGTGTTCTGCTCGCCGACATCAGCGGCCAACTGATCTGCACGGTCGGCCAAGTGTCGAGCTTGGACGCAGTATCGGTTGCTGCGTTGACAGCAAGTGACATGTCGGCCACTGCGGAACTCGCCAAACAACTCGGCGAGGACAAGCCCTTCCGGATTCACTTTCACGAGGGGGAACGACGTCACCTCTATCTCTCTGACGTGGGGAGTAGCTTCATTCTGGTTGTGGTTTTCGAGACTCGCGTACCCATCGGCCTAGTGCGTGTCTTCACTGAACGAGCTGCGCGGGAACTCCAGTTGCTCACAGACAGGTACGAGACGGCCTTGGACCAGGCCGGAGAAGCGTTCAGTGAGGGCTTCGGCGAGTCTCTACTCGACGAACTAGACGAAGTCTTTGGATCTCTCTGATTGGGGGCCGACGAGTGTTCATCAATCCTAGGCGACGGGAGATCAATATCAAGATCGTGTACTACGGTCCGGCCTGGAGCGGGAAGACCACCAACCTGATCCAGATTCACTCGCGCGTCAACCCCAACATGCGCGGCAACCTTGTCTCTCTGAAAACGCGGGAGGATCGCACCATATTCTTCGATTTCTTGCAGCTCGAACTTGGGCGCATCGAAGGGCTGAAGCCGCGTTTCAATCTGTACACGGTGCCCGGTCAGGTACGGTATGTGGCCAGTCGGAAGCTCGTACTGCAGGGTGCCGACGGCGTCGTTTTCGTGGCAGATTCTCAGACCGAGCTGCGCCGAAGCAACATCGTGGCTATGCGCAATCTCCGACAGAACCTGAGCGAGCTGGGATACAACCCGTCGGAGTTCCCGATGGTCGTCCAGTTCAACAAACGCGATTTGCCCAACGCAGTGCCTGAGACGTTGTTGAGCGCGGACCTGGGACGGAATGGAGCACCCTGTCTGAACTCGATCGCGACCCAAGGTGTAGGTGTATTCGATACACTGAAGGCCATCATCAGACTAGTCCTGGCGGAGACGCGGAAGCAGATGCCACGGACTCCGGTGCGCTAGTACCAGGGTAGATGGCGGAGCGGCACCCAGCGCACTGGCTGAGAA
>Ga0315534_1000766_pt1 | contig 22498 bp, 14 predicted proteins | sample SalMarSW160240MG_FD_203094 | JGI IMG/M metagenome (GOLD analysis project Ga0315534, IMG submission 203094) | Salt marsh sediment microbial communities from the Plum Island Ecosystem LTER, Massachusetts, United States - Salt Marsh Sediment SW1602-40 ...
GGCTCTTGGAACGCCGCGGCCCGATACGACAACGTGCTTGTTCAGGAATATGTCCCACCTCCTCCACCGCCGTCGGTCCCGTTGCCTGTGGTGGAAGACTTCGATGACGGAGTTGCAGACGCCTTCGAGATTCATACAGGCAATTGGAATACTTCCGGCGGGCGCTATCACGCCCTGCCATCCGGCGACGCCTTGAGCACCCTGCGTGTCGACGGGCCTCTCCCCGCAGAACTCGATCTGCGAGCTACCGTCAACGCCGATCTGGAGACAGGCAGTCTGTACAGCAATGCCCTGATCATTTTCGATTATCAGAGCAGCACCGACTTCAAGTTTGCCGGGGCCTACGCGCGTTCGGACAAATGGGTGATTGGCCATCGTGCCGGGACGAGTTGGATCACGGACCGATCGGTCAACGAGGCTGTCCAGGCATCCGTGGACTACGCGCTACAGGTTGTCATCGATGGCGATCAGAACGTACGGCTGCTCGTCGACGGCGTCGAAAAACTCTCGCATTTGTACGGTGGCTCCCTGTCGGACGGCGCGGTCGGACTCGGCACGTGGAACGCCACTGCCCATTTCGACGTCGTCGTCGTGCAGGCCTACGTACCTCCACCGCCCCCGCCATCGGCTTCCCTTCCCTTGTTTGAGGACTTTGAGGACGGTGTTGCCAATTTCTTCGAGGTCCATGATGGCGGATGGCAAGTCGACGGTGGACGGTATGATGCGACTCCGGGATCCAATGCGTTAAGCACCGTGGCGATGGAAAACGGTTTGCCGGCGGATCTGGTGATCGAGGCCACGGCGAACGCCGCGTTGGAATCGGGAAGCCTGTACAGCAACGCACTGATAATATTTGATTACCAGAGCAACAGAGACTTCAAATTTGCAGGAGCGTACGCGCGATCCGACAAATGGGTCGTCGGTCATCGCACGCGGTGGAGCTGGGTGACGGACACGTCCGTGTCGGAATCGATCCCGGCGGATACAGACTTCGACCTGCAAGTGGTCATTGAAAACAACAATTCCGTAACGCTGTACGTGGACGGTACCGCAAAAGTTTCCCGAGCGTACACTGGTGATTTGACGGACGGCAGTGTGGGGCTCGGAACATGGAACGCAATCGCGGCATTCGACAATTTCGGAATCTTCGAGCCCGCGAACGTCGTGGCATCAGAAGCTTTTCCGATGCTCGAAACTGCCGTTCATCCTTTTTCCGCAGACCAGCCGGCCGACGGTGTAACCACGGAGGGTCCACGGTCTGCTCCGTCCCCCACCGCAGACCCTGTCCTGCTTGAAGGCCGGCCGTCCCGACTGCCTCGGCGGGAAGAGTTTCGGCGGTCCACCGCCGTTCGGCGCGGCTCCCGCGCTGATATGGTCGATCAGATCTTCGCGGGCGTCGCCGCTCGGCCGTTGACAGAATTGCGCCGGATCGTAGCCGCTGCATTTTCCCAGCAGCGTTTCTGGTAGCGGTCCGGACGCGGCCGGCCGACGAGGTGAAAGCTGGCAGCACCGCCTGCGTCGCCAAGCTGGGAATTTCTCGAAATCATGTTGTTGCGCATCGCCTGCGGTCCGCCCATGCGCGGACACAGCTTATGGAAAGTCCCGACTTCTTCTGAAGAAGCAGGGCAAGATAGCCGATAGTTGCGGATAAATTCGCCACTGCGAAATGAATCGGTCGCGCACGCTCGCGCGGATTATATCAACCGGTAGGATGCTGTGCCGGCATGGATTATCACATTTTCAAATCTCTGCTCAATCGCCTTTATTCGCACTACGTCGGCGGAGACCGGCGGCCTGTCTTTTTTGACGTATCTTCGATATGCCCGGCCCTCGATGCGGTCACCGAGAGCTATCCCGTCATTCGCAGAGAACTGGACCATTTGCTGGACCGTCGCGGCGTGCTACCGCGTTATCACGATGTGGACACCGGTGAAGCAGATATTTCTGACACGACGGCGCACAATTGGAATGTATTCATGCTGGAGATTCTGGGGCACAGGCCCGAACAGAATCGTGCGTGTTGCCCGGAGACGTGCCGTGTTCTGAAAGGCGTTCCCAATCTCATGCAGGCCTTCTTCTCGGTGCTCGAGCCGTGCAAGTCGATTCCCCTTCACGAAGGTCCCTACCTGGGATACCTGCGCTACCACCTGGGGCTCCGCGTCCCGGATCAAAATCCGCCGACACTCATCATCAACTCGCAACCGTACAAATGGAAGTCCGGCGAGGCGGTCATGTTCGACGATTCCTGGCCACATGAAGTGCAAAACGACAGCGACGATATTCGTGCCGTACTGATCGTCGATATTCTCCGACCGATGCCCACGTTGCCCACCTTGGTCAACCGCATCACTACCGACTGGATCGCGCGGCCGACGTACGGACGCAAAGTCGCCGACAAGGCCCGGCGCTTTGCCGCGGACGCAAATCTGAAACGCGCCGCCTGAAGATTATTTCAGCACGCTTGGCGCGGCGAGCCGTATGGGTCCGGTGCGTTGCCGCAGCATTTTCACGGGCCGTGACTCGGCAACGAAGCGTCTGCCGCGGCGGAGTGTGCTCTGTCCGTACACGTCACGGGACGGGACGGCGGGAATAGAACAGGGAGTGCATGCACGGTGCACGGGCTGCTAGTGCCGTCACCCGAACTGGCAGCTCGAATTCCGGACACGTGGACGGCTGGCCCGGCTTCGTTCCGACGATTGCGTAAACGACTGCGAGGCCTGGCTGTATCGGGGTAGCAGCCGCGAGGATGGCCCGGCGAGACGCGCCGGCACGACCTGCTCCTCGCTGGATTTCGAGAGGGCCTGCTGCGCGAAGGAAGGATCTTGCGGGGTCGGCAGGACACAGCCTGCGGTGACACAGGCAACCATGCCCCACACCACCGGCTGGAAGTTCAAGTCATCTCGCGTGAAACGGTGCAATCGCATCACGTTATCCTGGCGCCTGGTTTCTTTCGTGCGGCGGAGTACGATAGATAATTTTCACAGGTGCCGCCATCCCTATTCCCATTCGGCATCCCCGCCTTCCCGCCATGCGACGTTCACGGATCAATCTGGTCGTGCTCATCTTGGTATAAGCAGCGTGGCTGATGTCTCCCACATCCAGCCGCCGCACGGCGATTCCTGTTTGCGGGCCGCCGCTGCGGCTGATCCATCGGTCCCTTTTTGATTCCCGTCGGCGGCTCCAGGATATGCACACCGTCCGCGAAGCGGGGTATGATACAACGACAGAAAAGGGATCGAAGGGGATAGCACCGTGCGCCTGGCAAAATATCGATCGTCGTCATCCGGCCGATTGGGGGTCGGACGGGTCGACGCTGACGGCCTGACGCCGCTCGAGCTTTCCTCCCGATACCCGACTCTTTCCTCGATTCTTGAGGCGGACGCGCCGGCGGCGGTTGCCCGATCGCTTGTCGCCAAACGTACCGGGATTGCTCTGGCTGAGCTGACGTTGTTGGCGCCGGTCGACTCCCAGGAGATCTGGGCGGCGGGGGTTACCTACAAGCGCAGCCGCGCGGCCCGAATGGAAGAATCGGAGACCGCGGCGTCATGTTACGATCGCGTCTACGCGTCGTCCCGGCCGGAACTATTTCTGAAAGCGACGCCACACCGAGTGGCCGGGCCCGGCAGTGCCGTGCGTATTCGAGCCGACTCCTGCTGGAACGTTCCCGAGCCCGAATTGACCCTGGTAATCAATTCCCGGATGCGGTTGGTAGGTTGTACCGTGGGAAACGACATGAGTTCCCGAGACATCGAAGGCGACAACCCATTGTATCTGCCGCAAGCGAAACTTTACGATCAATCTGCCGCCGTTGGTCCATGGATCACGCTGATCGATGTCATGCCGCCGCGTGAACAAATCGGCATCACGCTGCTGGTCCGGCGCGATGGCGAACCGATCTATAAAGGACACGTGGGCATGGACCAGATGGCGCGCTCTTACAAAGATCTTACGTCGTGGTTGGGACGCGATAATTCTTTCCCTCACGGAGTGTTGCTCATGACGGGCACGGGGATCGTACCTCCACGAGACTTCACACTGCATCCCGGCGACTGGATCGATATTACGATCGACGGCATCGGCACTCTTTCCAATCTGGTCGTCCAAGGGTAGCATCGCTCCATGCCGCGCCTCCGCCGTGCTGAGGACCGGTCGATTTTTTTCAAGCATCCTCAGGCGGCCAGGTGTTTCCAACAACGGCTCGCAGCATGGGACACTCCAATATGACTACGCACCGTATATTGATACGTGGACAGTGGCGCGAGAGCCGGTCCCAGGCGACGTTTCAGGCCGAAAATCCAAGGACACGCCAGCCACTGCCGGACACGTATCCCGTCTCCGCATGGCCCGACTGCGAAGAAGCGCTTGACGCGGCAACACAGGCCGCCACGCAGATTCGACGCCTGCCGGCGGAGCGCGCGGCGTCGTTCCTGGAACGTTACGCGGGACGGATTGAAGATCGCCGGAACGAACTGGTGGAGATTGCCCACAACGAAACGGCCCTGCCGGTGTCGCCACGATTGACGGACGTGGAGCTGCCACGTACGACGGATCAAATCCGGCAGGCCGCAGCCGCTGCACGTGACGGATCGTGGAGGCGGGTGATTATCGATACCGGGTCCGGTATCCGGTCCTGTCTGGAACCCCTCGGCCCGGTGTGCGTTTTCGGGCCCAACAATTTCCCGTTTGCGTTCGGCAGCGTATCGGGCGGCGACTTTGCCGCGGCCATCGCCGCGGGAAACCCTGTTATCGGCAAGGCGCATTCGTCGCACCCGGGCACGACGCGCGTGTTTGCCGAAGCGGCGCATGCGGCAGCCGTTGAAACCGGCATGCCGGAGGGCACGGTACAAATGATGTACCGCCTGGACCATGCGGATGGGTTGAGGCTCGTGTCCGACCGCCGTGTGGGTGCCACCGGTTACACGGGAAGTCGAAAGTCCGGCCTGAAACTGAAAGAAGCCGCGGACGCCGCCGGAAAACCGATCTATCTGGAACTGTCGAGCATCAATCCTGTGGTCATCCTTCCCGACGCGCTCGAGGAACGCAGTGACGCGATTGCCGACGAATTTACGACGAGCTGTTTGCTGGGTGCCGGCCAGTTCTGCACGAATCCCGGCCTGGTTATTTTGCTGGATACGCCCGCCAGCGAAGCCTTCATTTCGGCCGTCGCGCACCGCTTCCAGCAAGCGCCGATCGGCACTCTGTTGAGCAAGGGCGTCGCGGAGAACCTGCAACGCGGTGTCGCTCTTTTGAAGAAGGCCGGCGCACAGCAGATCACGGACAAGACAGCTGAACAACCCTCCGGATACTCTTATCCCAATACCGTGCTTCGCGTCTCCGGCGATCAATTCATTAAGGAATCCGAAGTGTTGCAATCGGAAGTCTTCGGAAACGCGATGCTGTTTGTGGTGGCCAGGGACGTGCAACAGGCGTGCACGGTGGTCGAAGAATTGGAAGGCAATCTGACCGGTTGCGTCTATTCGCACTCTACAGCACGCAATGATTGGGCATGCGAGCGTCTGGCGTCTGGCTTGCGTCGCCGCGTGGGGCGGCTCTTGAATGACAAAATGCCGACAGGCGTGGCGGTCAGTCCGGCCATGAATCATGGAGGGCCCTACCCCGCCACGGGACATCCGGGATTCACGTCGGTCGGCATCCCAACCTCGCTGACGCGATTCAGCATGCTCTGCTGCTACGACAACGTGCGTCCCCACCGCCTTCCGACATGGCTGCAAGATGAAAACCCCAACCCCGGAACCTGGCGCCAGATAGACGGCCGCTGGACTCAGGCGAACGTCGGCGAATAATCTTGTGCCGCCCGGCGCGCCCAAAGACAAGAGATGGATTACTCCAGGAACAAGCGCCTTCAGCCCCGCGATGAAATTGCGGCAGATTGTCTGCTGGAGTTTGGTGTTGAACTTTTGCGCAAACATGGAGTGCCTGACCGGCACGCACGTACGGTGTCGACGGAACTTTTGGAATCGGATCTTTGGAACCAGGCCGGGCACGGATTTCATCGTTTGCCGTATTATCTGAGTGAGCTGAGCAAGGGAGAAGTAAAACCTCGCGGAAGGCTCCGCCGGGAAATCGACAGCGGACTTTTTCTACGCGTGGCAAGCGATAACTTTGGCCAGGTCGCGGCGCGGCAGGCGATCGATCTGGCCTGCGAACGCGTCGGCCAAGCAGGTGCGTGCTTGATGGGGTGGCGACGTTTTCATCATATTGGTCGTGCGGGGGCGTGGGTGTGGAGGGCAGCCGAGCGCGGTTTGGCAGCCATCCTGTTCGTCAATACATGGGGCGTGCCTCGGGTGCGGCCCTACGGCGGTATTTCGCCGGTGTTCGGCACCAGTCCTATTGCATTTGCGCTGCCCGGAGCACAGCATCCTCAGATGATCGACTTTTCGGGCGCGGCGATGGTGGAAGGAAAAATCCGCAAGCGGAAGAACCGCGGCCAGCCGCTTCCACCGGGATGCGTCGTCGACAGCAAAGGCCACCCGACGCTGGATCCGCGCGTCATCTACCGCCACCGCGGTCGAGGATCGATTCGTGCCCTGGGCGGCGATGCCGCGGAATGGAAAGGATCCGCGTTGCTGGCGGCCATGGATCTGTTCGCGGGCCTGCTAACGGAAACCGGATACGCCGACGGATCCAACGTTCAGGGCGATGCCCAACGCGTCAGCCGCAACGGCGCTCTGCTGATCGCCTTTCCAGTGGATGCCTTCGTGCGTCCGACTCGCTTGCACCACGAGATGCAGCAGTACATGGCGTACGTCAAAGCCGCCCTAACGGCGACAGCCGGGCAGCAGGTGCGTTTTCCGGGGGAGGAAGGATTCCGGCTCCGACAACAGCGTTTGGCGAAGAACCGCGTGCCCATCGACCCGACCGTCCGCCGCCGGCTGGAAAAGCTGGGGCGCGAAAGGGGCGTCGCATGGGAGCGTCGCTGAACAGATCGGATCGACCGTTGGACCACGGTCTCGCCTGGAAAAAGCCATTCCGAGCGTGACACGTCGAATGAGGCGCGCGACGGTGATTCAAGTGTGCCGCTCGACTTTCGAAAGTCGATGCTGATGTGTGGGCCTGCGCGCTTTACTGGTGAAACGGGGCCGATTATCATTTCAAATGTGGGCGGGTCAACGCATTTTTCACAACTCGGTTTAACCGCTGCGTGACAGAAAACAGAAAAACGTGACTGCAATATCAGGGACTGAACTCGGCTCGAAAGAATCTTCGGTGCAACCTGGAACAACGTCTCGCGAGCGGACTCGCAAATCGCGTGGAATCCCTATGCCAAAAGTGTGCTTCATTCTTGCGATCCTGTTCAGCCTGCCACGTCCGTCCGCCGTGACGGCCGATGACCACGCGGTGTGGGTACGGACGCCGATGGCACCGCCCGAGTGGGCGTTGCTCGAGCGGCTCCTCCTGGAATCGCACACGGAGGCCTGCCGCCGTTTTTTCGAACGCTATTTCGACTCCCGCGGCTACCTGCTGTGTGTTGAACGATGGGGCGGGGACGATGGTCCGGACGATGCCATCGAGAATTGCAACGACTGGACGTTGCTCCATGCCTTGGGTGGTTCCGACAAGATCCTTGAATGGTACAACACCGCTCTCGAGGGACACTTCAGACAATACACCGAGGCCAGGACGGTGGACGTACCCATGGCCAGGGACGGCATGTATTACAAGGAGTTTCCGTGCAGCTTCGACTGGGTTCATAATGGCGAAGGAATCAGCAATTTCAACCTGCTGGGGCTGTCCGATCCGGGCGATCCCACGTACCAAAAGCGCGTGCGTCGCTACGCGGGATTCTACATCAACGAAGATCCTGGCGCGCCCAACTACGACCCGCGACACAAGATTATCCAAAGTCTGTTCAACGGCAGCCGGGGGCCTGTGCTGCGCCCCGCCACGGCCCTGGATTGGGCCGGCGATCCTATCAAAATCGACGAACGCTTCGCACCGCGCCACGGGGAGCGCAATTACGGCCAGATGCTGGAACACTTCCAGGATTACACCGACATCGTCGGCGACCATCCGCAGAATCTCTGCGCTACGACGCTCGCTCTGAATGCGTACATGCTGACGCACGAGGAAAAATACAAGGCGTGGCTGCTGGAGTATGTCGATGCCTGGGTCGAGCGCACGCAAAAGAATAACGGAATCATACCCACCAATATCGGGCTGGACGGATCAATCGGCGGAGCAACCGATGGCAAATGGTACGGCGGGGTCTACGGATGGTCGTTCTCTGTGCGTGTTCCGCAAACGGGAAGAATCGATCACCGCAACATGCATCACCTGGGATTGGTGGGATTCGGCAACGCGTATCTGCTGACCGGCGACAGGCAGTACATTGATGTCTGGCGCGATATGATTCGCCGGATCAATGGAGCGAACCGCGTGCAGGATGGCGTAACGATGTATCCCCGCATGTATGGTGACAAGGGATGGTATGCCTTCACACCCGCTCCCTATGCCCACGGCACCAGGGAGATCTATTACTGGTCGATGGATCCCGCGGATCTTGAACCACTCGCGAGCGACGGATGGCTGGCGTTCCTTCAAGGCCAGGCCCCCGGCTATCCGGTCCAGGCCCTGCGTGCCGACCTGGAATCGCTGCGCGGAAAATTGCAGGCCATGGACCGGGATCAAACGACGCCGGATACGCGGCTGTCCGACGATCCCATGATCTACAATCCTGCCACCATCACGTCCCTCGTCTACCTGATGCTGGGCGGATTGCATCCCGGTGGACACGGCGGACCGCTGCATTGCCGTGTCCGGTATTTCGATCCGGTGCGGCGTCGTGCGGGCATCCCTCCGGACGTGGGCGCGCTGGTAACCGGATTGACCGACGACGAAACCGAACTGACGCTTGTCAACCTGGATCCCGTCGAATCGCGAGATGTGCTGTTGCAGATGGGAGCCTACGGCGAGCACCAATGCGACGAAATCAACGTCAACGCCAGACGCACTCGCATCGGCGCTCCCGTCGTTACTGTTCGACTCGCTGCAGGCTGCGGTGCGAGCATCCGCATTACGACGCGCCGCTATGTCAATCAACCGCTGCTGGCGCATCCCTGGGACCGCCCCTTCGAGGCCGGAACTCCCGCAACAAAGTGACAGGATCGCTCAACTCCGTCGGCCGCACACTGATCGCGCAGGAAAGAGATGGCCGCGCCGACCTGGTGCTGCATAAATGGAACCTGTCGCGACTGGCCGATCGGCGGGCCCTGCTTGCGTCGCTCGGCCGGGCGCGCCGCGCAGTGGCGAATCGGACCTGAATATGGAGCCGATCCAGGAACTTTATGCGTGGTCCCTCCCGCGGTGCGTCGTGTGACCGTCTACGCCCAACGGTCGACGTCCAACGGCGTGCGTCCAACGGCGTGCGTCCAACGGGGCGTAAGCCAGTCGGAACAATCGGCTACAGCGAGGCGGGGATCGGATCCACCGGCGGCTCGGCACGCCCGTCGCGAAACGCCATCGATACGGCGTTGACCTGCTCGGCGTAGGTCCGCCAGTGACGGGCCTTTTCGGGGCGATGCGCGGATTCGTACCATCGCGCCAGCAGGAGCGCAACCATGACTCTGCTGGACAAAAGACGTATACCTTCCGCGGTGTGGTAATCGACATGTTCCAGGCGCCGGAGTTCCGATTCGAAAAACTTCAACGCCCAGCGGCCCGATGCTCTCTTGGCACGCACGAGATTCGCGAGTAACCCGTACAACATACGGTTGGGATACGCTTGTGCTGCTTCCACAACGGCTTCTCGGATGTCGGTCTCACTCGCATTGACCGTGTGGGACATCAAGCACGCGGCACGGCTCGCCAGGGCAATCCCCAAATCCGGGTACTGCAAACGACCGCGGGCCGCGGCGGTGATCAGTTGCGACGTTGCAGGGCTTTCTCGAGACGCCAGCACCATCGCGGTATTATCCATGTACACGGCGGCCCAGGGCGAATTGCGGGTGAGCATCAGCGTGCTGGCGAAGTCACTGCGCAGCGTGCTGATGATCATCAGATGGACATTGCGATCATTCAGCGAATGGACACCTCGCCCATTCCATACTCTGAGCCACGCCCTGGCTGTTTCCGGAGTGTAAATCTGCCTCGATCGTCCACCGAGGAACACTTTGATTCCAGGACAATGCCACCGCAAGAATCCTTCCCAGCGCCAGTCGTTGAATACTCGACCATCGATCCGGTTCGCGTTAAGAAACGCTTGTGCGCCGGCAGGAAAGTTGGAAAATTTTACCATGCGCTCAAAGATGCTCTGACGAGGATAAAGGGGATGATCCGCGCTGTAATATCGATATGATGCCCGCACGGTGCTGAAGGTAGCCACCAACAGCGTGCCGGCCAGCAAGAACTTGGGCACCGAGCGAAGGCTGTCTTGTTCGAACCACCTCGCAACAGTGGAGATTTGAGTGCGCGACCTGGCGACCCTGGCGGCGGCGCGCAACGCAAGTGGCGTCACGATCAATGCAATCGACACGGTCATCCACGCCATACGGTTGTCGGACCAGGCAGCGGCACCGCCACGCGTGGAATGATCTGGCTGCCCGAGTCCGACAATTAACTCGACGGCCGGAGTCAACGCCAACAGCACGGGTAGAGCGATCGCCGCGGGCCACGCCAGCCTGGGTCGTGCCGTCAGCCACGTATACTCAAGGGCCAACACCGGCGCGAAGAACAAAATGGCGACGGGAATGAATCGCTTGGCAAGTACCGCCATGGTGACTGTCACAATAAACAGTCCTGCCATGAACAGCCATCCGACACGGGTAGCCCAATCCGGCTGAGGTTTCTCGTGAGGATAAAGTCGCCGGCAGACAACCCAGCAAACTGCGGGAGCCACGACAACGCCGACGAGCAGGAAGAACGGTTGAATTCCCAGCAGCGATGAAGTGGTATTGAAAATGGAGTCCATCTCATCGGCGGGAAGCGGCCACGCTTCGCCGCCGACACCAAACAGCAAAGTCAGCGGCTGCGACAGGTTCTTGATCCCAAACGGATTAGCAAAGGCCGCCAGGGCGATGGCCAGCCCAGTGCAGACGGGCAACGGCCATTGCCGGCGCCATACGTCCCGGGGAGCACGCTGGGCGAAGAGCACGATGCCCGTGCACAGGACCCAAAGCCCAAGCATGCCAAGCCCGAAAATAAAACTGCCGTGCATGTTTGCCCACAAGGTCAACATGGGCAGGGCCAACCATATGCGATGGGGATGCTTCCGCGACCAGAAGAGTGTCCACAGGACGACCGCCATCCATGCCAACCCGACGATGTTGGCGCGGATGTCCATGTAATACCGCATGCCCAACAGGCTGGCCGCCGTCGCCAGCATGCTCATCGTGAGTCCGCCGCCGAATTGCCGTGCCGCGAGGACTAGAAAAAGTGTGAGGACCGCGATCACAATGCCTTTTACCACCACCAGCCCTGTTCCATCCAGCAGGTGATGCGCGGCATAAAACAGCACGCCGGTGCCCCAGTTCTGGTTGATCCACACGCGGCCTTTGGTCGTATGTGCCCAATCGTCCGGGGCGCCGAGCTTGCCTTGAAGGACGTCTTGTCCGCCCTTGAGTGTCATGAACGTATCGCCGGTCGTGCGGGCGTTGGCCCAGGCCAAAATGGCACACACCGCGAGGAGCCCCAGTCCGGCGAGCACTTCCGCCGGCCGCTCACCACGGCTCCACATCGGCAGGGCGGCGGTCGCGGGGGGCTGACTGACACGTGGCGTGTGTTTCCGTTTCCGGCGACTCATCCTACGACCACTTGACAACTGAACGATGCGAGCAAGTCCCGCGGTGACGGTGGTTATGTCCTTTACTATACTACAAGGTATGGACATCCTCACAGGCATGCACCGTTCCGGCACATCCCTTGTCGCCCGCTTGTTCCTGGAAGCGGGGGCGGACCTGGGAGATACGAACTCGTTTTACCGGCCGGATCGGTGGAACCCGGGCGGCTATTTCGAACAACCGGAAATCCATGCGATCAACATGCCGTTAATTAACGGCCCCTGGGGAAAGTTCACCTATTTCCGCCTGCCGTCGACCCAAAAGATCATTGCAAGAGCTCGCCGACGGAGCCGTCAGATTGCCCACACGGCGGCGAGGTATGAAGCGGGACTGGTCAAGGACACGCGGTTTTGCCTCACGCTGCCCGCCTGGCTTGCCTGCGGAGCCGCGGTCGACCGCATCGTGATCTGCCTGCGACATCCCGGTGCGATTGCGGCATCGCTGCGTCGCCGCAATTTTGCGCCTGCCGCCTTTGCCTACCGATTGTGGCAGGCGCACCTGGAACGATTGATCGAACATTCCTCCGGGCTGTCGCGGTGGTTTGTGCGGTACGAGCGAATTGTCGATCCCGCGCTGTTCCGCGACGAGCTTGTCCCCGCGTTGCGTTTCCTCGGGCAGCATGCCGGCGACGAAGACCTTCGGCGGTGGCAAGGCGAGATTGTTAAGCCGCATTGGAATCATCACGACGGCGATTTCCATGACGAGCCTTCCAGCGTCAAGCAACTGTGGCAAGAGTTGCTCGACCTGCACGCGTCTCAGGGAACGGAATGCGCACCCAGTGTGTCGGATACACCACGATGACTCGTGAAAGCCCCTCGGCCGAAGCCCTCGCGGTTGCCAAATCGCTTCGTGCGATGGGTCGCGTTAGCATCGTCATCCCGGTGTACAACAGCGAGCATACCGTGGGGAAGCTGGTCGACGCCGTTGTCGAGAGAGCGAGTCCGAGCTTCGACGAATTGGAGATCGTTCTGGTCAATGACGGCAGCAAGGATCGCAGCCACGACGTCCTGTTCCAGGCGGCCCAGCGCCATCCGAGCGTCGTGAAATACATTCGTCTCGCCAGAAACTTTGGCGAACACAGCGCGGTCATGTGTGGTCTGCACCATGCCACGGGAGATTGCGCCGTCATTATGGACGATGATTTCCAGAATCCGCCCGATGAGATTCTTCCGCTGGTGAGAAAATTGGGCGACGGATACGACGTCGTCTACAGCCATTACGAACACAAGCAGCACAGCTTGTTCCGAAATCTGGGCAGCGCGTTCAACGACTGGGTGGCGGTAAGGCTGCTGCGCAAACCGCGGGGACTGTACCTGTCCAGCTTCAAGGCCCTGAATCGCTTCCTGGTCGACAACGTGATCGAATATGCCGGTCCCTATCCCTACATCGACGGCCTGATTCTCCGCTCCACGGATTCGATCGGCCGGCAGCTGTGTCGCCATGCCCCCCGCGCCGCGGGAACTTCCAACTACCGGTTGCGCACGCTGATCCGGCTGTGGTTGAACATGTCTACAGGATTTTCGATTCAGCCGCTGCGGATTGCGTCCTTGCTTGGTCTGACCATGTCGGCCACGGGATTTGCGCTGGCCGCGTTTTTCCTGCTTTCCTGGTCCGTGGGCGGTATCCTGGGGAGCCACGAGATTCCTGCCGGCTGGGCATCGCTGATCATCTGTGTGACGATTTTCGCGGGGCTCCAACTCAGCGTTTTGGGAATCATTGGAGAATACGTTGGAAGAGTATTCAACACGATGAACCGCGCGCCTCAGTTCGTGGTCCGCGAGACCTTCGGTTTGCCACGCGATCGGCGGGACGCACGATGAACGCTCCTGGCAGCGCACATCCGGATGCTTTTCGTGACAAACACGTATTGATCACAGGTGGTCTGGGATTCATCGGCTCGAATCTGGCCCGGCAGCTCGTGGATCTCGGGGCGCGCCTGACCCTGGTCGACTCGCTTGTGCCGGAATACGGAGGCAACCTGGCGAACGTTCGCGAATTCCAGGATCGGGTGACCGTGAATATCGCCGACGTCCGCGATCCGCACGGCATGCGCTATCTCGTCCAGAACCAGGATTTCCTGTTCAGCCTTGCCGGTCAGACAAGTCACCTTGATTCCATGAATGATCCCTTCACGGACATGGAAATCAACTGTCGCGCCCAGCTTTCAATCCTCGAAGCCTGCCGCCTGCATAATCCTGTCGTCTCGATCGTCTTCGCCAGCACGCGACAAATCTACGGCGCGCCGAAGTACCTGCCCGTGAACGAAAACCATCCTCTTCATCCGGTGGATGTGAACGGGATCAACAAGATGGCCGGCGAGGCGTATCACATTCTGTACCATCAAGTATATGGTATCCGGACGTGCGCCCTGCGATTAACCAATACGTATGGTCCCCGCATGCGCGTCAAGGACGCCCGCCAGACGTTTCTCGGCGTTTGGATCAAGCAAGTACTGTTGAACGAACCGTTTGAAGTCTGGGGTGGGGAACAGAAGCGTGACCTCACGTATGTCGACGATGCCGTGGATGCCCTGATGCGTGCTGCCGTGGACGACCGGGCGGCGGGCCGGGTGTTCAATCTCGGGGGGGACCGCGCCGTTTGTCTCCGGGCACTGGCCGAGTTGCTCGTGGCGGCCAACGGAGGCGCGGGGCGATTTGACGTTTGTGCTTTTCCAGATGAACGTCGCCGCATCGACGTGGGAGACTACTACGCGGACGACCGGCTGATCCGCGACACACTCGGATGGCGGCCCGGCGTGCCGATCGAAATCGGTTTGCGCAGAACCCTGGACTTTTATCGGGCGCATCTCGACAGCTACCTCTAACGGGACCCCCATTTCTCGGAATGCTCCACCGTGCCGCAGCCCGTACCCCAGAATGACCTTCAGGCCCGCTACGCCGCGCTGCGCGACCGCATCGATCCGGCGATCGCCCGCGTGACGTCCAGCGGCTCCTACGTGCTGGGCCCGGAGGTGGATGGCTTCGAGCGCCGTTTCGCTCGCTATCTCGGCGCGTCGTTTGGAATCGGTGTCGGTTCAGGAACCGATGCCGTCGAAATCGCCCTCCGCGCATGCGGAATCGGTGCCGGCGACGTGGTGCTGACCGTCGCGAATTCGGCCGCCGGAACGGTGGTGGGTATCGAACGCGCGGGGGCGCGCGTGGCACTGGTCGATGTGGATGGGGACACATACACGATGTGCCCCGAATCGCTGCGCACGGTGATTCATTCTCATAACGACCGACCGGGAGTACGATTGTCGGCTGTCGTGCCCGTGCACCTGTACGGACAACCCGCCGATATGGTTTCTATCGCTGCGATTGCACGCGAACACGGACTTGTGATTGTGGAGGACTGCGCGCAAGCTCACGGAGCATCGGTGCGAGACCGCCGCGTTGGCACGTGGGGCTCCGCGGCCGCGTTCAGCTTCTATCCCACCAAGAACTTGGGCGCCCTGGGAGATGGCGGAATGGTCGTGACCTCCGATTCCAAAGTCGCTCAAGCCGCTCGCGAAATCCGCCAGTATGGCTGGCAGGAGCGTCACATCAGCGCGAGAACAGGGATCAATTCCCGGCTGGATGAACTGCAAGCAGCCATCTTGGACGCCTGTCTGGATACCCTGGACGACGACAATCAACGGCGAAGGAGTATCGCGAAAAGATACCACGCGGCGCTCTCCGCAACAGAACTCGTTCTGCCCAGATTGCTCGGCGATAGTCATCATGTTTATCACCAGTTTGTCGTGCGGAGCCGCCGACGAGACGCGCTGCGCCAATTCCTGCAGCAGCACGGCATTGCCACGGCCGTGCATTACCCAGTGCCCATACACCGCCAGCCGGCGTATGCCGGTCGATTGCTCATCGACGACCAACTTGCCGTCACCCAGCAGGCCGCCGGGGAGATAGTGAGCCTGCCCATGTATCCTCAGATGCCCGATGACCACATCGACGCTGTTACGCGGGCGCTTGCGGCGTGGCAGAGGCAAGCGACTCCTTGATGAGCCAATGCGCGGACGCATCGTATGTACGGCAACGCCGCACATGGCTTCCGCGGCAGATCGTTTCCGCGGGCGTCTCTACTTGCGACGACCCTGCGTCGCCTGCCTCCATCGACCCGCGGTGGATCAATCAGCTCTCGCAGTACGAACGTCTTCGTTACTGGGTCGCGGACAGATCAACACAGACAATCTCCTGATCGTTTCTGGCGAACAGACATCGCCGGGCAAACGCAGGATGGCTCCATACGACGGATCGCCCGAATGTATCGTTCGTGGGCTCCAGAACATGGAACCGGTCCAATTCTTCGTAGCCGTTGCGAGTCAGCCGAGCGCGTATGAGGTCCCCTGTTTCGCTGAACAGAAAAAAACCATTCTTGTGCCTGACGATAAAGGCTGTTCCGTGTCCCGCCCGCCGTGATCCACCCGTCGTCGGCTCGAACGTCTCCCACAGCCGGGAACCGTCCTTCATGTCGACTCCGAGCAGCGCTCCCAACTGGCAATCGCATCCATAGATCACTCCATCTTCAAGAAACGGCGTACTGTTGCAACAAAAGACGGCATCTTTCGCCTGGGCTCGCCACACAACTTCCGCGCCAGGCTCGCCGCGGTCAAGCTGCAGCAGGGCCGCCGTATTTCCAATGCCGCTGGCGTACAACACATCGTCCAGCTTGCGCGGTGCGGTGACGGACATGCCGTAGCTGGGCTTCAACGGAACCGTCCATAGGACGTCGCCGCTTGCGGGATCCAGCGCGTTGAGCGACACGGGGGTCCAGATCAACAATTGCTGTTGTCCGCCGCTGTCGATCATGGTGGGAGGACAATAACCCGGCTCCGGGGCGGAAAGTGCACGCCAGACTTCCTCCCCCGTCCGCCTGTCAAACGCCACGGCCACGCTGCCCGGGCCTCCCACGACACAATACAAGAGATTTCCCGAGACAAGCGGATGGGCCGCAAAGCCCCAGATGGGAGTTTCGGTCTCGTATTGCTCGGCGAGTTTCTTGCTCCAGACAACGTTGCCGGAATGAGCGTCCAGGCACAACAAGTCGCCTTCCGTTCCCAGCGTGTACACGTTGTCGGAGACAACAACGGGCGTGCACCTTGGTCCCCCAGCGTAGGAAACATTGTAAGGACACGAGTATTCATGCGACCACAAAGGCTCGCCCGTGGCCGCGTCCAGGCACAAAACCCGCTCCAGCCCTTCCAGCTCGTTCCGTGTGCCCGGGCTGTTGACGATGTCTCCGGACTGTTTGACATAATCCAACACATACACCTTGCCGTCCGCCACGGCAGGCCCGGCGTAACCCAGCGCGACGGCGCGGCGCCACAGGATTTTCAGCCCTTGGCTCGGAAATCGACCCACGACGCCTTCTTCTCGCCAGACGCTGTCGCGTCCGGGCCCAAGCCACTGCGGCCAGTCGTCGGCGCGAAGAACATCAGGCGCGAGGGTGGCCGACACGATTATCAACAAAACCGCGCGTCGCACAGGATGACTCCCCCCAGGAATTGCTGTCGTTGATAGGGCCAAACACCGGACTGTCGCACGCCACCCGGTTATCTGCCGACGCAGATCGGCCGTTTGCCGGGAAGCGTATCATGGCGTGCGTTCGCATGACCGGCGTGGAGCCATTCTGGCCATTCTGGAACCCGGCCACAAGAGTTACCGGATACCGGCCTGGCGTGCGCCCTCCATCAGGTCGAATCGGATCCTCCGGTAAAAGCCAAAACGAGGCGACTCCAGGGACAACCGAATTCACATCAAACACCCCTCCGGGGCCGACCGCGGTTCCACCCCGACGCGAAGCGGCAAGCCGGGCAATTTCCCCAGATTTGGGCAATTGTCAGTGCGCTCGGAACCGATACTGAGAGCGCTGCCCTCGAGCAGCCTCGCGGTCCTGCCGGTGGCCATGCACCGGGGAGCACCGCACGTTGTTCGGGAACAGGCGGCAACTCCGCCATCCGGCTCCGGTGATGCACGTTTGCGTTCGGCCAAGGAACCGGCCCCGATGATCAGTGACCCGCCAGGTCCCAGGCCGCACCCGTGGGGCATCCCGCTCGTCGCGCCCTTCCGGCGCAATCCGCTGGTCTTTCTGCAACAACTGGCCGCCGACTACGGCGACATCGCATGCGCCCGCATCGGTCCACTGCATATCGTGCTGCTGAACCATCCGGACTATGTACACGAGGTGCTCGTCACTCGGCGTGCGGAATTTCCCAAACTGGAACGACACCTGCGCGTGCTGCGCCAGATGACCGGCAACAGTATTTTCAACAGTGACGGCGAGTTATGGGCGCGCCAGCGTCGCTTGGTGCGGCCTGTGTTTCAACCGCGGCGTATGGCACGCTACGCCGAACATATGGTCCAGCATACGCAAAGAATGCTTTCCAGCTGGTCCAGCGACGTGGATGTCGACATGGTGGCAGCCATGACGCGATTGACGCTGGAAATAATCTGCAAGACGATGTTCAGTCTGGAACTGTCCGATGCGGCCACCGATATTCCACTCGCCAGTCGCATCCGGTCCGACACGTTTCTGCGCGAAATGGGCGAGCTCTACCGCCTTCCCGATGGGCTGCCGCTAAGGTCCAAACGCCGCAAACGCTGGGCCCTGAACGCGATCGATGCCCTCATTCGCCAGGCCATTCGGGAGCGACGCGCTTCGCCTGCCGGGAGCGAAGACTTGCTGTCGCTGTTGCTGACGGAAGTGGACGACGAAGGCGACGGCACGGGCATGTCGGATGAACAGGCTCGGGACGAAGCGGTGACGCTGTTTCTGGCCGGCCACGATAGCACGGCCGCAGCCTTATCCTGGATTTGGTATGTGATTGCCACGCACGGCGACGTTCAGCACCGCATGATTACCGAGATTGATCAAGTTATCGGAAACCGCCTGCCGGACGTCAACGATCTTGCCAACATGCCCTATCTGGACCGCGTGATGAAGGAGTGCCTCAGGCTGTATCCTCCTACGTGGTGCCTTGTGGCGCGTGAAGCCGCGAGCGACATTGTGCTACAAGGCTACCGCATTCGTAAGAAAAGCTGGATCTACGTATCCCCCTATGTGATGCACCGCAATCCAAGCCTGTTTGATGATCCGGACCGTTTCGATCCGTCGCGGTTCACCAACGAAAATTTTTCTCGTCTGCCACCGCATGCCTACATGCCGTTCGGCGCGGGACCGCGTCTGTGCGTCGGCAAGACATTTTCCCTGGTCGAACTGCCGCTGATCGTGACGACGGTACTCCAGCGCTTCTCGATTGGGCTCTCGCCGCAACAGGGCGCGGACGTCGAACCGGAGCCGCTATTGGCGATACGGCCCCGGGGTGGCTTGTTGCTCCGCGTATATCAACGAAAACCTTCGTCTGCCACGCCCTCCTCCCGCGTGGCGTCCGTGTAGTGGCATGTTCGAAATTCGCGAAGCGTCCAGGCATCCCCGAATTTCTGTCCGGGAATGCCACACCAGGCCGTTCGGTGGATCCCCCGGCACAGCCGGGGGCTTGATGCCAGTGCGTGTCGCACTCACATATGCCGGTTGCATCACCCGCACTCCAGCGTTGAACGGCTGGGAATACGGAACATCCGACCGGGACCTGCTCTCAACCGACGTTGAAACTATGTTGGGTTCGCCTCCCGCCGGTGTCACGGTGGATCTGCTTTGCGGACACGCGGTCAAGGACTGTCGGGAGGGGCTGCTTTCGCTTGCTCGACGGGATACATCTTTCCATTGCGCATGTCCATTTCCCCCGATTCCATCAGGTATTTGAGCTGCTGCTGGATGGCTTCCCGGAGTTGCGAGCTGGTCGAACGGAACCCGAACAGGCGAGCCGTCTCCACGACAGCCTCCTCCGGTTCCACGCCGAGGTGGCTCTCGACCAGCACGCGCAAGGCCTGGCAGATCTCTTGCGGAGGAAGATATCTGGGTTTCCGCAAATAGGAAGAGGCAACCTCCGCCCGGCTGCGCACGGGAATATCCGTTTGGCCGGCCAGAGTGTAGAACGGGCCGACGGGCACGACGCGGCCCGACTTCGACGCCTGGACCAAAGCGTTGTTGACGAGGCGCACGACACGCTTCCCGGCCCTCTGCAATTGCCATAGTGACGCCGCTCGTCGGGCAATTTCATTCCGGTGGACGGGTCCTTCGATTTCGATGATCCGTACAACCAGTTTCATCAATTCGGCATCCGGCATCTCGTGCAGTTCGCACGACGCATCGACTGGAAAGTCCGCCTCGCGATAAGGGACGGAGTCTGTCCCGCCGTCGCCGCGACCCGCGGCCGTTTCCAGCGGCACACGTGCAATTGCGCGGGGCTGCGGTGCCTGGCATTCTTCCGGATCGGCCTCCGGAGCCGGTGGCTGCGTTTCCCCAGGAACGATTCTGGCCTCTTCGATGGCGGCGCTGACCTTTCGAAGCTGCTCTTCCGGCCGATAAAACCAGTCCGTACTCCAGATACGATGCATCCTCCAACCGCGGTCCTCGAGCACCTGTTGGCGAAGCCGGTCCCGATCGCGAGCCCAGCGTGCCGAATGGTAGCTGGCGCCGTCGCACTCGACGCCGATCACGTAGCGGCCCGGCGCATCCGGATCGCACACGGCCAGGTCCACAAAGAATCCGGCCTCGCCCACCTGCGCGTGGACTTCGTAGCCCAGGCTTTGGATGGCGTCGGCGACCTGGCGTTCGAACTCCGAGTCGTGATCCCTGCCCGATGGAATCGCAATTTGTTCACGGCCGCTCTGGGCGTACGCCAGGTAGCTTTTCAGCGCCTGTACGCCGAATGCCCCGCTGCGCGTCAGATCGATATCATCTGCTGTAATCGACGAAAAAACTTCGCACCGCTCTCGCGCTCGGGTAATCAGCACGTTGAGACGGCGATGACCGCCTTCATTGTTGAGCGGGCCGAAATTCATGGACAGCGATCCCGATCGGTCGCGGGCGTATCCGACCGATATGAAGATAACATCCCGCTCATCGCCCTGAATGTTTTCCAGGTTCTTCACGAAGAAGGGTTCAGGCTGGCCGTCGGCGAAAAAGCCTTCCAGTTCCGGTGCCTCTCGCCTCCGCAGCTCCAACTCATCGAGAATGGCGTCGCGTTGCGAGACCGAGAACGCGCCAACACCAAGCGTCTTTTCGGGGCGGGTCCGGGCGTGCTCCATCACCGCCTCGGCGACGGACGCCGCTTCAATGCGGTTGGTCGCCGAACGGCCTCGATCGAATTGACCACCGCGAACATGGTGGAATCGAAGCCCCAGACTTTCGCTGTCACGAACGGGGCTGGGGATCACGTACAACTTATTGTCGTAGAACTGGCGATTGGAAACGGCGATCAGCGAATGGTGCCGGCTGCGGTAGTGCCAGCGAAGCATGCGCGCGGGCACGCTCTGCGCTTCGCACAGACCGAGGATGCTTTCCATATCTCCCGCCTGGAATTCGTGGGCGTCGTCCTCGAATACGTCATCCGCGTCGACAAGTCGGGAGAAAAACCGTGTGGGAGGCAGCTGTTTTTCATCTCCCACGACCACCATTTGGCGGCATCGGGCGATGGCTCCCAGCGCATCCACGGGTTTCACCTGGCTGGCCTCGTCAATCAGCAGAAGGTCGAAATCAAGAACCCCAGGTTCCAGATATTGGGCGATCGATACGGGGCTCATCATGAACACCGGCTTAATCGACTGAACCGCGTGCCCGGCTTCCGCCAGCAGCCGCCGCAGCGGTAGGTGTCTCCGCTTCTTCTTCATTTCTCTACGTAGGAGACCGAGTTCACCGATGCGGCCACCGCTGTCGGGAAGTCCTTCAAAGTGGGCGAGCGCGACTTCTTGTCGAGCCAATTCCAGCCGCTGGACATCAAGGCTGCGGAATTGTTGGAGTACCTGCTCGTGGGAAATGCCATCGAAGCACGCCAGTTGCGGGTGCAGGCGGAAGGCCTCCCGCATCAGACTTTCGTAGTAGGCCGATTCAAAGTGCCGGGGTCCGGCGGTGGCGTCCAAAGTGCCGTCTTCCAAACCCGCTGCCACGCGTCCCATGCCCTCAGCCGCCAGCCTGTCTCGTCGCGTGCGGTAGGCGATCCATGTGGCCAGACCTTCCGGATCGGCCGCCCAGGCCGCAATTCGCTGCCGGATGTCCGCCAGCGGCAGATGGCGCGCGTCTTGACTGCCCAGCGCGGTTTCGCGATCGAGTTGAAGCTCATCGAACACCGATTGGACACGCTCCAATGACAACGGCAGCTGGCGCGCGATCTCCTCCGCGCAACCACGCAGATGTTCCTTGCCGTCGAGACTGGCCAAAACACTGCGGAAATTCGCCGGGCACCCGGCATCGCGACAGGACGCGTCCCACTGGACGATGTCCTGCAGCAGCGACCAGTCCGAATCAGCAGCCTTCCAGAGGCTTCCAAACGCCCGTTCTCCGAGATCGTGCAGCTCGTCTTCGACGATTCGCAGTGCCTGCTGGCCCTGCTCCAGCCGATCCAGCAGCGACAGGCGGCGAGCGGCGGCGCGGGGTGGTTTGTCGTTACAGATGCGCTCGAGTACGGCCACGGCTTTCCGGTAATCGCCGTACAACCACCGAAACCACGACGAGCCTCTATCCACCAATACCCGGCGCGTTTCCTTCACGCTGGTCCGCCAGGCGGCATCTGTCACCCGGTCGTTCAGTTCGGCCCGACACTGCGCAAGCGTGCAACCGGCCTGCACCAGTTCGTTAATTGCGGCGCCGCG
>Ga0315534_1000770_pt1 | contig 22449 bp, 16 predicted proteins | sample SalMarSW160240MG_FD_203094 | JGI IMG/M metagenome (GOLD analysis project Ga0315534, IMG submission 203094) | Salt marsh sediment microbial communities from the Plum Island Ecosystem LTER, Massachusetts, United States - Salt Marsh Sediment SW1602-40 ...
TGAGAAGATCGTAAAGGATTACCTGCTTGCGAACCCAGAGATTCTTCTTCAGGTCCAAACAGCCCTAGAAACAAAGCTAGAGGCCGAGCAAGCCGAGAAATTCAAAGCCGCGATCGCCGACAATTCGTCTGAGATCTACCGGAGCCCGAATGCCGCAATTGCGGGAAATCCCGACGGGGACATCACCGTCGTGGAATTCTTCGACTACAACTGCGGCTACTGCAAACGAGGGTTGGGTGACGTTGTTAAGCTGGTGGACAGCGATCCGAAGGTGCGCGTGGTCTTCAAAGAACTTCCAATCCTATCTAAAGGCTCCGAAGAAGCCTCACGGGTTGCGCTCGCAGCCAGGAAGCAGGGCAAGTATTGGGAAATTCACCAGGCCCTGCTCGGCCACAGAGGACAGGTCAATGAGGAGTCGGCGCTGAAGATCGCCGAGGGACTTGGTCTCAATATGGATCAATTGAAGCAAGACATGGCCTCGAACGAGGTTACTTCTGAGATCAAGGCATCCGAAGCGCTTGCAAACAAGATGGGCATCAACGGAACACCACACTTCCTGGTCGGCGACCGGTCCATTCCTGGAGCGCCCCAAGACCTCTATGATCAGCTCTCCACGCACGTCGGAGAGCTGCGCAAGTCTGGGTGCGCGTATTGCTGAGCTCCTAAGATCGCTAGCATAGCGGCGGGTTGCTGTTGCAAATCAAGTGGTTGAAGCCGTGGCCGCAACGCGATGGCTTGGCCTTTCGCGGGTGCGGGAAAGCTGATACACGAGTGGACTTAGTCTGCCTGCGGGCACCATTTATGTGTGCCCAGCACTAGCGGGGCGGCACAAGGAGTTCATGGCCAAGTCGATCTACGTCCTCAACGGACCCAACCTGAACATGCTGGGCCTGCGCGAGCCCGCCGTCTATGGGCGCGAGTCGCTCGATGACGTGCGTGCACGTGCCGAGGTGCGCGCAAAGGCGCTTGGTTTGACGATCGAATTTCGCCAGTCGAACCACGAGGGCGAGCTCGTGGATTGGATACAAGAGGCGCGCAAGAACGCAGACGGCATTATTCTCAATGCCGGCGCTTATTCACACACCTCCGTCGCCTTGCTGGATGCACTGCAAGCGGTAGAGTTGCCGGCAATTGAAGTCCATCTATCGAACATCTTCCGTCGGGAGGAATACCGCCAGCATTCCTATATTTCGCTGGCAACGAAGGGAGTGATCTGCGGTCTAGGGGCCAAGGGCTACGAGCTTGCACTTGAAGCCATGGCCGAGATGCTCGCAGACTAGGGCCATGGCTAAGGCAAATGAGCGGTCGGCTCGAGGATCGCATAAGAAAGGGCATCGACGCATGACGGCCAAGGATCACGGCGAGAAATCGGGGGCTGAGCGCCAGCTCATTCGCGACCTCGCAGATCTTTTGAACGAAACGGGGCTGAGCGAGATCGAAATCGAAAAGAGCGGTCTCAAAATCCGCGTTGCCCGCCAACTTTCCATACAGGCCACGGCCGCGGCCGCACCGGCCCTAACTTCCGCCGCTGCGGCGTCCGGCGCAAAACCGGGCGCGGCCGATCCTTCGAAGCACCCAGGCGCTGTGAAGTCCCCAATGGTCGGCACTGCTTACCGGTCTCCCGAACCCGGCTTGCCTCCGTTCGTCGAGGTTGGCAAGGCCGTTTCCGAGGGCGACATTCTGCTGATCATCGAAGCCATGAAGACTATGAATCAAATCCCCGCGCCTCATTCAGGCAAGATCACCGCCGTCCTCATCGAGAACGGGCAGCCGGTCGAATTCGGCGAGCCGCTCGTCATCATCGAATAGCAACTAAGGCCCCGAGGGCATCAACGAGACCAACATTTCATGTTCGACAAGGTCCTGATCGCCAACAGGGGAGAGATTGCACTGCGCATCCAGCGCGCGTGCAAGGAGCTCGGCATTGCCACCGTGGCCGTGCACTCGACCGCGGATGCCGACGCAATGCACGTCCGCCTAGCGGATGAAAGTGTTTGCATCGGCCCACCTCCAGCAGCCGAGAGCTATCTCAATATCCCCCGCCTGCTAGCGGCCTGTGAGATCACCGGCGCCGACGCAGTTCACCCCGGCTATGGCTTCCTCTCGGAGAACGCACGTTTTGCCGAGATTCTGGAAGAACACCAGATTACCTTCATCGGCCCGACGTCGGAGCACATCCGCATGATGGGCGACAAGATCACTGCCAAAGTGACGGCGGAGGAACTCGGAATTCCCGTCGTTCCCGGCTCAGAGGGAGAGGTGACAAGCGAAACTGAGGCGATGAAAATTGCCAAATCGATGGGCTTTCCCGTGCTCATCAAAGCGACCGCCGGAGGTGGCGGACGTGGCATGAAAGTCGCCCACACTGCCGCCGATTTGGGATTGGCGCTCTCCACCGCACGATCCGAGGCAAAAGCCGCCTTCGGCAACGACGCCGTGTATGTCGAGAAATACCTGACCAAGCCGCGCCATATCGAGCTTCAAGTTTTCGGTGACGGCCAGGGCAACGCTATACATCTGGGCGAACGCGACTGCTCACTGCAGCGCCGCCACCAGAAAGTCTTGGAGGAGGCGCCCTCACCGGCGTTGAATTCAGAAACGCGCAGTAAGATCGGTGCGGTGGTCGCTGAAGCGATGCGCAAGCTCAAATACCGCGGCGCGGGTACGGTTGAGTTCCTGTATGAGGACGGCGAGTTCTACTTTATCGAGATGAATACGCGCCTGCAGGTGGAGCATCCCGTCACCGAAGCAATCACCGGAATCGATCTCGTCTTGGAGCAACTTCAGGTGGCAGCTGGTGGCCAATTGGCACACAAGCAGGAGGACATCACGTTCTCTGGCCACGCAATCGAGTGCCGCATCAACGCAGAGAACCCGCGCACGTTCCGTCCTTCGCCAGGGCAGATCACTTACTGGCATCCGCCGGGGGGCCTGGGGGTGCGCGTCGATTCCGGCGTCTATCAGGGCTACCGGATCCCCCCCTACTACGACAGCCTCATCGGCAAGCTCATTGTGCACGGCAAAACGCGCAATGAGTGTCTGATGCGTCTGAAGCGCGCTCTTTCAGAGTTCGTCATCGACGGAATCGAAACGACGATCCCCTTGTTCACCGAGTTAATTCGCGAGCCGGATATCGCCAATGGCGTTTATGATATTCATTGGCTCGAAAAATTCCTCGCGGAGCCTTAAACTGTTTGGCTGGGGCCGCTAGTTGGGGGGGTACCCACTCGGCATCGCAATGTTGCCCGCAGGTTCTGGCAGAAGCCGGATAGGGCGAGGTCGAGTAGAAACGGAGGCAGGAGCCAGCGTCGAGATGGCCTCACGCGACGACATCGTCATCGAGATTACGCCGCAGGTTCTGCTGAAGGCGTATACGTGCGGTATTTTTCCCATGGCCGAAAGCGCCGACGACCCGGCGCTCTATTGGATCGAGCCACAGCACCGCGGGATATTACCGCTCAATGCCGTGCATGTGCCGCGGCGGCTGACCCGCACACTTCTAAAATCACAGTTTGCCATTCGCATCGACACCGACATCGATGGCGTCATCGAGGGATGCGCCGCGTCGCGACCTGGACGGCGCTCAACATGGATCAACGAGCGCATCCGCGGCCTTTATCGAGATCTGTTCGAACTCGGCCACTGCCACACTGTCGAGGTCTGGGATCAGAATGTTCTCGTCGGCGGGCTGTACGGAGTTGCGCTCAATGGCGCCTTCTTTGGTGAGAGTATGTTTTCGTACGCGCGCGATGCTTCGAAAATCGCGCTCCTTCACCTTGCGGCTCGGCTCGCCTATGGCGGCTTTATGCTTCTCGACACCCAATTCGTCACCGACCACCTGCGCCAGTTCGGGACGATCGAACTCAACCGTGAAGAGTTCCACCGTCTGCTTGAGAAAGCGCTCGACGTGGAGGCCGACTTCTTGAGGTTGCCTGAGGATGCGAGCGCCAGCCAGGTGCTCGCAATCCTTACGCACGGTCCTGCGCGCAGACGCTAGACGCACCTGAGACGCCGAGGACGCGCTATTGCCGTCTCGATCGTGATTTCGAGAAACAAAGCGCACTTTTCCAACGAAAAAATCAAACAGGCGCGGCCCTGTTCCCTAGGGAACAGCCCCGCCTGGCCGGCAGCGCTAGAAACCGCACTCACAGGCGGCAACAACGCGCCGCGCCAACAACACCCAACGCAGGAGAACACTCCGAACTTTCGTTTCAAACCATACCTCGAGCTTCCGGCCGGGTTTCCTCCCCCCGTCCCCGTCCCCCGCACCCGGCCGGTGACTTGCCCCTCAGCCTTACGGCTGGGGGGCATTTCTTTTGAACTGACGGCTTCACCAAGCAAGCCATCCAGCCTAGCGGCGAATTTTCGAATTTTCTTCGCCTCGGTTCCTCACGGAACAGTGCCGATGCCGCCTACATGGCATTGTCACTTCATCAAGAGCGCAACGGGTCCCACGCTCCCTCCCCGCTCTCACTTCAAAGGCTTCCTCTCCTGAGCCACGCACCTACATGCCCCTCGGTTCCTCCCCCGAGGGGCTTTTTTTCTTGCCCCCCACCAAACGCGTTCTTAAGCACCGGAGGGCAAAGAAAACAGGAGGACGACGGGACGTGACGATGACCGCAAACGATGACCTCGGCGCCCTTCGCGTAACGCTCGACGTCTCAAGCGCTGCAGGCCTGCAACGCCCACTGTCGGGCCTCACGTTCGCAGTCAAGGAGATGTTCGATGTGGCCGGTTACGTCACCGGCGGCGGCAATCCCGATTGGCTCGCAACCCACGCACCCGCAACACGTACGGCTCCAGCGGTCCAAGCCTGCCTTGATGCAGGCGCGCGGCTTACCGGCATCGCCATTGCCGATGAGTTGGCCTTCAGTATGCAAGGCGAGAATGTTCACTACGGAACGCCGGTGAACCCGGCGGCGCCCGACCGCATTCCCGGCGGTTCCTCAAGCGGCTCGGCATCTGCCACCGCCGGCAAGCTCGTCGATTTCGCACTCGGCACGGATACCGCGGGATCCATTCGCATTCCTGCGAGCTACTGCGGTCTTTTCGGTCTACGCCCAACATACGGTCGCATCTCCAGCGAAGGTGTGATGCCACTGTCGCGTAGCTTCGACGTCGTTGGGTGGCTGGCGCGCGATGCAAATACGCTCGACCGCGTCGGCCGCGTTCTTCTTTCCACCGACACTCGGGAGGCTCGACCGATCCGGCGCCTTTTGCTGCTGAAGGATGTTCTCGAACTCGCTGATACCGACGCGCGCCCAGCACTCGAGGCCGCCGTCGGCCATCTCTCAGACGCAATTGCCCCGATGGAAGAAATCACACTGAGCAAGCACGGCTATGCCGACTGGCTCGCTGCATTCAATACCTTGCGCCCTCCCGAGATTTGGTCGGCCTACGGTGAGTGGATTGAGGATGTTCAACCGAACCTTGGTCCGCAAATCGCTCAACGTTTCGAAGCCGCCAAGAAGGGGGCAGGTGCGGACACGCGCGACGCGCTGGCCTTTCGCAGAGAGGTCCAGAAGACGACCGCCGAGTTGCTGGGACCTGATGCTGCGCTCGTCTTTCCCACGGCACCGACCATCGCGCCGAAAAAGGGCATGAGCGACAGTGCGGCGCCAATGATCCGCGAACATACCCTGCGCGTATCGTGTCTCTCGCCACTGCTCGGTTTCCCGGAAATCTCGATGCCTCTCGTCTCGGTCGAGGGTTGTCCGATGGGACTGTCTTTGATGGCACCACAGAACGCGGACGAATTGCTGTTACGCGCCGCGGTCAAGCTCGGCGACGTGCAGCCAACCACCACCCAAGGCTAGCGGTCGCAAAGAATGCAGCGAGAAGAAATGATAGCCCCACCGCGCGATATTGAATTTAAGAGCCACGGCGTCACCTGCCGCGCGTGGCTCTATGAACCCGAAGGCGCCGTTCCACGGCCGGCGCCCTGTATCGTTATGGCGCATGGCCTCGGCGGCACCCGGCGCGATAGCCTTGCCCCCTATGCTGAGCGCTTCTGCAAGGCTGGATTCTATGTCCTGGTTTTCGACTACCGGCATCAGGGCGACAGCGACGGGCAGCCGCGCCAGCTCATCTCGATTTCGCGCCAGTTGCAGGATTGGGATGCGGCCGTAGCCTTCGCGCGAAATCATGACGGTATCGATCCGAAGCGCATCGCCCTGTGGGGCACATCGTTTTCAGGCGGACATGTCGTTGTTGTCGCCGCGAAAGACCCGCAGATTGCAGCCATCTCCGCCCAATGCCCGATGATGGACGGTACGGCCAGCGCACGTATGGCCTACAAGGCGGTCGGCCTGCGGACTTACCTGAAGATTGGTTGGGCGGCGATTAAAGATGCGGCACGTTCCCTTTTCGGAATGACGCCGAACTATATTCCGATCGTAGGTCCGCCCGGCGGGGTCGCAGCCATGGCAACACATGATGCTTATGCCGGATACACCGCACTCGCGCATCCTGGATGGCGCAACGAAACGGCAGCGCGGTTCACACTGGGCCTGCCGTTTTACTGGCCAATATCCTATGCACGCACGGTCTCATGCCCCGCACTCATCTTGGTGTGCTTGAAGGATAGCGTCACCTCCACCCGCGCCGCCCAAGCCGTCGGCGATCGCATCGGCCCCAGGGCCAGTGTCGTGAAACTGCCGATCGGGCATTTTGAGATTTATAAAGGCACGTGGTTTGAGCGTTCCAGCGATGAGCAGTTAAACTTCTTTAGAGATGTGCTCAGTGCTTGACGTTCAGCTCATCATCACCCAAGCAGAGGCGCATGAGCGACCGCAGCACACGCGCGCGGAACGAAAAGGGGATAGGGAGACTATGTCGAGCAACAACGACCAAGGGCCGGAGCTTAAGCTCGAACACATCATGGGCGCCCTCGACGTGCTCTTCACGTTGCGCGAGGAGTTGGCACAGTGGCTGGAGGAAGCCAATGACGAATCCTCGAAGGAAGCCCTGGGGAACGTTCTGCGCCACGTTGAAGAGATGGAAAGCGAGTACCAGCGCCGCCGCGAGGCCGCTGAGAAAGTCTGACGCACTTCTTAAACGTGGTGTGCGTGATCGCCGGCCGCGAGCATCTTGAGCTTGGTGCGATCGACCTTGCCCGTCGGATTGAGCGGCATCTCATCAATAATGACAATTTCCTCCGGCGCCTTGTAGCCAACGCGCTCGCGGGCAAAGGCAATTAGTTCCCGCGCTGTCGGCTGCGTCGCATCTTTCTTGATTTCGACGTAGGCACGAACGTTCTCGCCATGAATGCTATCGTGAATGCCGACGACGCCCACGCTCTCTACGGCAGGGTGTTCAAGCAAAGCGCCCTCCACTTCCTGCGGGCAGATGTTGGAACCGTCATGAACGATGATCTGCTTCTTGCGGCCATGGAACCAGAGGTAGCCGTCTTCGTCAGCGCGCATCACGTCACCGGTGTCGAGCCATTCTTCGCGGACCACCTCCGCGCTGGCGTCGGGATTGTTCCAGTATCCGATGGTGCGGCTCGGGGTCTTCACCCACAAGCGGCCAAGTGTCCCCGGCGAAAGCTCTCGCCATTCCTCATCGCGTATGGACAAGATGAAACCGGGATGGGGCTGCCCAACCGAGCCACGCTTGATGAGGCCGGAGGGCGGACTGATCGTAGCCAAACCGATTTCGGTCATTCCATAGCCTTCATCGATCGGGAATCCGGCCAATGCCGTGAATCCTTTCTCCAAGGCTTCGGCGACCTTGTCGCCGGCGGACCGGCACATGCGCAGCGATTCAAAGTCACTGGGTCTCACGTCGTGCTCACGAATGAGGTGAAAAAGCGCAGTGGGCAGCATGGACAGAATCGTCGGCCGCGCGTGGCGCAGCAACACCATCATCTCGTCATGATCGAAAGTGCGCGGAATGACGACGGGCACACCTTTGGACAACGCCGAAAACGAGAACGTAAATCCCCCTATGTGCGACAGTGATGACCCTGGTAGCAGGATGTCGTCAGTTGTCAGCTCGAACGCTGCAGCCGCACTTGCAAACATATGCGCGAGCGTGTCGCGCGAATGGGTAACCCCCTTGGCCGGCCCGGTGCTGCCGGAAGTGAAGAAGATTGCAGCAGGCGCCGTCGGCTCCAGCTCGGGCAATGAGACGGGGGGCGGCTCCTCCGCCAAGAGCTGCTCATAACTTAGGCGATCGCTCGCACCAGCCCCGTAGGTGATAACCCCAAGAGGCAGCGTACTTGCTTTGCTCGTGGCAATGTCATCAGCGCGTTCGTGATGAGCCAGGATTGCTGATGCTTCGCTCACCTCCAAAGCATGGTCAATTTCCGGCGCCGTGTAGCGGTAGTTCAACGGCGTCAGCACGAGGCCCGCCCGGAAACAGGCGATGTAGTGCACCGGCAGCCCAATTCGATTGGGCATGAGGGACGCGATCCGGTCGCCCGGCTTCAGTCCCATTGCCAAGTAATGTGTGGCAAGGCGGATTGAGGCACGATCGAGCTCCGACCACGTCATATCGCCTTCCAAAGAGATCAGTGCTTTGTCGTCCGGGTACGCCCCCACACCCTCCTGAAGCAAATGGGACAGCGGCACCAGTCCTTCGATTGGGGGGCCGACGTGCGGCATCACATCCTCCTGGGCACGTTTTACGCTGAGACGTGTGTTCGTCCCCGACCTGTCATCAACAGGCCTTACAGCACCGTATAATGGCGGCGCTTGACCTGCATAGTCCCTAACATGATCAAGAATTTTGGAGGGTGACCGAACAATGAAGAGCCATCTTGTTTCTTTGTGCGTTGCATTTGCGCTGGCCCTGCCTTCTGCTGGAGCAGCCCTAGCGGACTCTCCCGACGGCACATGGCTGCGCGCCGACACCAGCCAGCAATTGAGCGTTTACGATTGTGATAGTGGGCTGGGGATGAAGATCACCAAGGATCCCAAAGCTGAGAATGTCGGCAAGACCGTCATGTGCGGCGCGAAGTCGAGCGGCACAAATACTTGGGACGGCATGATCCTCGATCTTGCCAACGGCCACCGCTATCCAGCCACGGTGACGATGACAGATGCCAACACACTTAACATCAAGGCGTGCGCGGCCGCGGGTCTGGTGTGCAACTCCGGTAAGCTCACGAGAGTGCAGCAGTGACAGCACTGGGCAGCACTAAAGAACTTCCAAAGTTACTGCCAGGTGGCCCTACACTCACAAACGAAAACAAAAGCGGCAGGCGCCGGTGGCGCCTGCCGCGGTGCGCATCTCAAAGATTGAACAGTCTTTCTGCCCTAACCTATGGGCAGATAAGCACCCATTTTCCCACGATGTTCTGCTTGTAATAGCAGTGCGGGTTCGGCGGCGGTCCCCAATACCGCGAGCGCGGCACGGCGTAGACAACGCCGGCGTAGTTGGGAATCCAATGACATGCATAGGTTCCGCAAAGCCATCTCACCTTTGTCGTCGCCGTGGCATCTTTGCTGGAAGCCATACTTCCAAGTGCGGGCGACGCGACACCCGCAACGGCACTCAGACTCGGACCAGCGGCAAGCGCCGCAGCCGCAAGTGCAAGAACGATCGAACGCTTCATCTTCTACTACCTTCTTTCCAAGGGCACCACGCGGCTTGGCCGATCAGGCTTGCGTCGCGCGACGCCAATGCATCCTCAAGAGTGTTGCGAGTGATCGTTACGGACACACGAGCGCCCAGCGATACGGTCCACGCACGTAGTGGCAATGCGGCGTTGGCGGCGGGCCCCAACCGCGCATATACGGCCGCACGACGACAGGCCCGACGTATCCTTGCACGTAGGCGCACCGCCTGGGACCACAGACCCAGCGCACGTCCGTCACGGCAGACTTCTGCGCAACGGCCGCCTTGGCTGAAAGGTTGGTCATGGCCGCTTCTGCACGATCTCCCACTCCAAGGGAAAGCGCCGCAACGGCTAGCCCAGCAATTAGTGAATGCCTCAGCATGTTTATCCTCCAACACCAAAAACTCCGTACCCAAATCTTGGGAACGGGAAAGCAGTGAACGATATCAGCATAACGTTTAAGCGGGAACTTCGATGATGTTGTCCTTAAGCTAAAGTTGAAGGCGCTGCCTCATCGGCAACAAGGCAACTTCTCGATAATCAATGACAATCCGCCTGCAAATTGCGGCTGCATTGGAGGCCCAAAGCTCACCTGGCAGCGGTCCTGCAGGGCACGCGATTGGGTGCGTCCGGCCCAACATCAAAAAGCGTCCCAACCAAATTGAGTGGAAATGCAAGCACTTCTGCTGCAATCCCGGCAACCGGCGCACCGGAAAGGTGTAGGTGCGGTTTCGACAGGGGGCCCTCGATACGGAAAGGCTTCGGGATGTCGATGAATTGCGTGTGAAGCGGCCTGGGCGCGAACTTCATGTCAATTTTTTTACTTCGGAAATCGACGTAGCCGGCGCCTCGCACCTGAACGTCACGGGTCTCCAAGACGAGAGTGCGGGTGGTTCCGTTGCCATTCGTGAAATTGTAAGGCGCGATCAGGCAAACTAGCTCGGCTTCTGCGCCTTTCCCGGACCTCTTGAGAAGCCAAGTCGGCAAGTTCAGCCCTGCCAGGTCGAGGAGGCTGGTGCCGATGTGGCCGCTGTGTAGCGAAGCTGTCATGTTTCCGTTTAGCGAGGCGGGTATCTCCGCCGCTGACCCGCCCTTGCCCTTCAAATCGTAGGACATGTGCAGCGTGCCGCTGATGGGATAGGAGACCTCAAGCTCTTTAAGGATTGAGGCAATCCCCATGTCGTCGATGCGTCCTGTGAGGGCAAACGCTTTGACGTCTCCGCCGATATCAATTTCGCCATTGGTGGAAGCTTTTCCGCCCAAGAAAGTGACCTTCAAGGGATCAAGGCCGATCTTACCATCGAGGTAAGTGATCCGGCCTTCAACGTTGCTAGCCGTCTTGCCGCCGCCGTCGATCTTGTCGGCCTGCACCTGCATATCGAGCTTGAGTGTCTTCTCGATCTTGGACGTGTCGATATCGTCGGTTCCATCATCATTCTGCAGATAAACGGTGCGTATCGATGCGAGCTTTTTGAGATCGACCAAGTCCAGGAAGGGCGTAGATAGATCACCAGACAGCAGAGGACCCGTTTCGGATCCCTCTCCGGTCAATTTGACTGTGAGCGTGGTTTTCCCAATCACAGTGATGCCCGTCACGTTCAAGCGCTCGTCGCTGCCAGAGACCTGGCCGGTGAATGTGACCGCTCCCAATTCCTCGACTTGCGAGCCGATCGCAGCAGAAAAGGCCGTGAAGTCGGGGATACTCAGCTTGGTGTCGAACTTCAGCTCGTCCGTCTTCTTGATGTCGTCGAAGACCAAGTCGAGTTTGAGGTCGAGAAGCGTGGTGTCGGCGGAGCTCGCGCTTAACGATTCAATGCCGATCGATCCATCTGCGTCGGAGACCGAGACGGTGCCCTGCAACCGCCCAAGTGCCGCGCTGTTGTCTTCGGCAGCCAGGCCCAACGTACTTGCAATCTCGAAATCGACCGAACCGTTGAGGTCCACCCCCTTCATCTCGAGAATGTCCTTTATGGACCCTTGAACCCGCACGCTCGGCCGATCGGGATCGCCGGCAAGAATAGTCAACTGGTAGAGGCCAACATGGCCTTGCGGATCCTTCCAGACCCGCTCGGCGCTGATCGGTCCAATTTCGTGAATTTGGGCCCTGACAGAATTGGTGACCACATGAAGGTCACGCAACAAGAGGCCGTCGACCGCACCAGCAATGCGCCCGGAAAATCCGGTTATGCTCAGATCAACGAGCGGCTTCTGGTCCGCTTGTGGGGCCTGCGAAGGCGCCAAGGTGCTGTTCATAACGACATTGATGCCGGTTCCAGCCATGACGTCTTGCACGGACCCGGACAGATCGAACGTGTCACCTTTTTCAAAGACGAGGCCCAGCTTCAAATCCGCCAGACGCATTGCCGAGAGGGTGCCACTCAGCTTACCGGTGGCTTCCCCACGGCCGTCAAAACCATGTTGCACCCTGTACACGTCGAGGAACGCACTCAAAGAAGCCGACTGCCCATCCGCATCGGCCTCAATGGTGTCGACGGACTCGCCGATCTCGTAAGTTCCAATAAGCTTTGCTGTCAGCCCCGGGTGGTCGATTGTAAATGAGAACGAATTGCCGCCAGCCTCGGAAGTCGACGGCTCAACCGTTCCATTGACCGCCATAGGCTGGTCGTTGACCGTTCCCTCGCCAGTGACGCGGATCACCTTCGAGCCGTCTTCGCCCAGACTTGAAACCCGCTTGAAGACGTAAAGCGCATCCAGGCCGACCTCTTGATCGACATAGCTCACCGTCAGGCCGTTCACCGTCAGGTCGTCCGTGAAGGTTGTGCGCACGAGCCCTTGCACGAAGTTCGCTATATCGCTCTGCTCGGCTTCGTCAGCAGCGGCCTGGCTCTTCTTTTCGGGATAGTCGAGGTCGACCTTCAATCCATAGGCGGTGAGCGCAGTGGGTTTCACCTTTCCGGTGAAGAGGGAGTTGAGGCTGACAGTGAAGACGAGCTTCTCTGCCGAGAGCACCTTGAGCGCCGAGTCCTTGTCCGGGTCAGTGCACGAGACATTCTCGATCGTAAGCGTTGGGTTCAAGCCATAAGAGAGCTCAACGTCGCCATTGACGCTTGTAATGAGGCCGAGTTCGTCGTCGAGTAGCGACGCGACCTCTGAACGGCGCAGCGATTCAAACGGCTTCGTGTAAAGGACGGCCCAACCGGCGACGAGAACAATGAGTACCGCTGCGCCGAGCACGCTGGCCAAAACCAGGAGCGGGCGAAATCTGCGCCGTTGCATCGTCTAGTCCTCCCCCTTTCGGCGCAGTCAATCAGTCCCGCACGGCGCCCGAGCGCTTTCGATCCAAAAGCCGTCCATCACTACCCGGTGTCAAGCACCACAGGCGCGGTCCAGACCTCATCCCGGCGCGCCATTTCTGCCCGTTTGCCTGTTTCTTGGCCGAACCCGCAAGCCGACAGGCCACAACGAAAGCGAATGTATTGCCGTGCCGGGGAAAACCGCAGAAAATCTTCCCAATTTGGGAAATGTACCTATGGTTGATCCCCACGAAGGGGATCCTAACTATCTTGTGCCATCACGTTGTAAAATTATAGGCGAGCACTGAACCAATCTTGATGAGTTCTGCAATGAGATCAGACGCGACTCCTGCGGGCATTAACCCTCAGAGCAACCGCTTGAGGCGCGCGCCTTTTCTCGGTGCTGCGTTCGCATCGTGCTGCCTCTCGCTGGCAGCGCATGCCCAACAGGCAACCCCGGTGGCCGTCGAGGCCGTGCAAACGGCTCCCCTGGTCAACAAGCTGGAGCTGTCTGGGACGGTGACGTCACCGCGCGTATCTCAGATCTCAACGGCGGTTCCCGGCCTTATCGAGTCCGTCCACTTCGATTCCGGCGCTCACGTGAAAAAAGGGGACTTGTTGCTTGAACTCGACCCAGCGCTTGAAGAGATGGCTCTCAAAGAGGCGGAAACCGAAACCGCACAAGCCGAAGCCGAGTTGAAAGACGCCCAGCGCCGGCTGGCGATTGCGGTGAACCTGGCTGAGCGCGCGATTGGCCCGCAAAACACTGTCGATGAGCGCAAGACGGAAATCGACATCGACACTGTGGCGGTTGAGCGGAGAAAGGCCAAGCAGGCCAGCATCGCCGAACGGCTCGACCGACACTTGGTCAAAGCGCCCTACGCCGGGGTCATCTCGAAAAGAATGACTGAGGTTGGCGAGTGGGTGATCCCTGGTACGCCGGTGTTCGAACTCGTCGAAATGCAGGGCCTCCGCATCGATGTGCCGGTACCACAGCAATATTATCCTCAGCTCCAACACGGTGCCAATGTCACCTTAATGTTTGACGCCCTACCCGGCAAAAAGGTCCCGGCCACCATCGGCGCGTTGATTCCGGTGAGCGACCCCGATGTGCGAACATTTACGCTGCGCGTTCTGCCGACAAGCAAGGTGGAGATCACGCCCGGCATGTCGGCACGTGTCGCAATCGAGTTGGAGGCAGGTCAGAAAGGCGTTGTGGTCAGTCGCGATGCACTCGTTCGCTATCCCGATGGGCGTACCACTGTTTGGGTTCTTGAGACCGATGGTGACGAAACGACGGTGAAGGAGCAGCCTGTTGAAATCGGTCTTTCGTTTAAAGGACTGGTGCAGGTGCGGTCTGGCTTGAAAGAAGGAGACCGCGTTGTCGTTCGCGGCAATGAATCGTTGCGCGAAGGTCAATCGGTCCGGCTCGCGAGCTGAACGCGCCATGCGATGAAAAGGTAGGCTTTGCGTGTTTGAAGCGCTGATCCGACGCGGGACCCTAATTACCGTTGTGGCCCTCATCGTGTGTGTCGTCGGACTCGTGGCTGCTTGGCGCATTCCGGTGCAAATGATTCCGGACCTGGAGGTGAGGACCGTCACCGTCTCCACACGTTGGGCAGGTGCAACGCCGCAGGATATCGAAAAAGAAATTATCATTGAGCAGGAAGAGTACCTGCGCTCGACGCCGAGCCTGGAGCGAATCGTCTCGCGCGCATCCAGCGGACGTGCCGAAATCGAGCTGGAGTTCCCCTACAACATTGACCTCAACGAAACGCTCATCCGCATCAACAATGCATTGAGCCAGGTCCCATCCTATCCCGAGAACGTGGATCAGCCGCGCATATCGGCCAGCTCCTTCAGCGCTAACTCGTTCATGTACTTCCGGGTTTCACCGCTTCCAGGGAACCCGCGGCGCCTCGACATGGACATGATGTACGACTTCGTCGACGACAACGTGCGCACGCGAATGGAGAGCGTTCCAGACGTGTCGAACGTGCGCGTTGGTGGCGGTGCGGAAAAACAGATCCAAGTGCTCGTCAATGCAACAGCTCTCGCCGAGCGCAAGCTCACACTTTCAGATTTGCGCAGCGCCCTTGCCAGCCGCAACCGGGACACGTCGGGCGGTGAGGTCGAGAGCGGCAAGAGGCGATATTTGTTGCGCACCATCGGCCGCTTCGACGACTTGGAAGACCTAAAGGATCTTATCGTCGCACGCCAAGGCGACAGCATCATCAAGCTGCGCGACGTAGCCGACGTTCGCCTTGATCACTTCGAGATTCGCCAGAAGGCCTATGTCAACGGCGAACCAATTATCTTTTTGTCCGTGCGCCGCGAACCGGGCTCCAACGTGATCGCGATCAAGAAGGCGATCTTGGAAGTAATCACAAAAATCAATCAAGACATTCTCAACCCCGCGGGTATGGAGCTTGAGCTGACCGCAGACGACGTCGTCTATGTCGAGGATTCGCTTAGCAACGTCTGGACCAACCTGTCGATTGGAGCGGTGCTTGCCAGCTTGGTCATGTTCCTGTTCCTGCGATCGACCCGCGCTACACTCATCGGAATCTCCGGAATTCCGATCTGTACGATCGCGGCCTTCATCGGACTGCTCGTTGCCGGCAGAACGATCAACGTCATCTCTCTCGCGGGCGTCGCCTTTTCGATCGGCATGACGCTGGACAACACGATCGTCGTGCTCGAGAGCATCGATCTAGAGCGCAGGCGTGGGTTGGACCGGTTCCGAGCCGCGGTTGAGGGCGTGCGCAGCGTTTGGCCCGCGGTCGTCGCCTCAACTTTGACGACGGTTCTCGTGTTCGTCCCGATTGTCTTCATCCAAGAGGAGGCGGGCCAGCTCTACTCCGATGTAGCCATCGCGGTCTCGTCGTCCATCCTGGCGTCGATGCTCGTGGCCGTCACGCTGGTGCCGACGGCCTGTGCCAATATCGATTTCTACAAGGGCAATGTCGCCGCGCTATCGACGGCAATGGACAATGGCCCAATCATTCGCGCCGTGAACTGGCTCCTGGCGAGTTCCATCCGCTCCATCATATGTGTCATCGTAATTGCAGGCGCGAGTACCGCCGTCATCTTCTTCCTCACCCCGCCCGCTGAATATCTACCCGAAGGCGATGAGCCCAAGGTCTTCGCCAGGATGAATGCGCCGCCAGGATACAATCTCGAGACCATGAATCGCATTGGGCAGCAGTTGGAGGCGGAGCTATTGCCCTTTGTCAACGACGATCCGGCCCGCTTCGAGCGCGGGGAGACGAAGGTTCCCGCGCTCAAGTACATATTCTTACACATCGAACCGGAGGGACTTCGCATCATTTCGGAGACGGTCGACCCGTCGTACATCGATAAGCTGATGGAGATCCTCACAAGCAGGTATCAAGACTTCGCCGGGATGCGTGCCTTCTCGTCGCGTGGCTCGATCATCACCAGCAACGATGGCGGAACGCGCAGTATCAACCTTGATATTTTTGGTCCCAAGCTCGAGGACATCTACGCCGTGGCCACTGCAGCCTACCGGCGTGCCGAGGAGGTTTTTGACAATCCGCGCATTCAGGCAAACCCGTCCACGCTGACGCTCTCCCAGCCGCTGATCGAAATTCGGCCCAATTGGGACCGCGCGGCCGAACTTGGCATGACGGCTCAGGATCTCGGGTTCACTGTGGCAGCACTTACGGACGGAGCGTTTGCGGGCTACTTCTACCTTGATGACGAGAAGGTCGACATCTTCTTTTTCAGCAGCAATAGGTTCGATACGCCAGTAGAGGCCATTCCGCAGCTTCCCGTTTACACGCCGCAAGGCACGATTGTGCCGCTGTCAGCACTGGCAACGATCAAGGAGACGGTCGATACCAGCAACATTCGCCGCATCGACGGCAAGCGCACGGTTACGCTCAACATCATTCCTCCCACGTCCATCGCGCTCGAAACGGGCGTCGAAATGGCTCGCAAACACATCATCGACTATTTGCGCCAGGCAGGGGAGGTGCCTGAGGGCGTGCGTATGAGCATCTCAGGTGCCAGCGATCAACTCGAGGCAACACGTGACGCGTTGATGGGGAACTACGTCGTCGCCATCGTCATCATCTATTTGCTTCTCGTGGCCGTCTTCACGCATTGGGGCTATCCGCTTCTGATCATGACGACGATTCCACTAGGCGTTGCCGGCGGACTCGTCGGGCTGCTCATGATGAACTGGATCGGCGCCATCCTTCCGGAGTTCGGGCTCAACCCGATTCATCAGTCGTTCGACATGATTTCGATGCTTGGCTTCCTGATCCTCATGGGGACCGTCGTGAACAATCCCATCCTCATCGTGGATCGCGCCGTCCACAATGTGCGCCAAGGCATGGGCGCCCGCAGCGCTGTCTCGGAAGCCGTCTCTGCACGCTTGCGCCCGATCGCCATGTCGACCATCACGACCATCTGTGGTCTCGCGCCGCTTGTGTTTATTCCAGGCGCGGGAACCGAGCTTTATCGTGGTGTGGGTGCCATCGTCCTGTTCGGCATCCTGGCGTCAGCTATCGTGACGCTGACGTTCCTGCCTGCGCTCACACTGATTGTGCTGCGCTTGACCGGACACACTGAGGCGCAACGCACTGCGCGCGAACCCGCCTCCGCCTAAGCTGGGACCACTGAGCAACACCTTCGCCATTGGGTGCAGAAGGGCAAGAGCGCGGCAAAACGCTCAATGACCATCCCTCATCGCAGCACGAATCTGTAATGTGACTTTTGACGTCTTTGAAAATAAGACAATTTTTTGATGATGGTTGTAGAGCCGTGTGTATAATAATGTGGCTGATTCGAGTGAGTGGGGGCATTTAGTTACTCTTCATTCTAGTTGCGTTCCTGATTCGATCGATCAATTCGCGCAGGCTGGGACCCTGGACGGGGGCCGCTTGCGGTTTAGTCGCGTCCAGAGTCAACGCAACTGGATCCTGATAAGAAAAGATGACGCCAAAGAGCATCAATTCGCTTCCCGGCAGCGTGGTCCCGATGATGCGGTACCGCGACTTGACGGGAAGTCTGGATTGGCTCTGCAATGCCTTCGGCTTTGATCGCGATTGCGTCGTCCGCGACAGCGACGGCGCCGTAATCTATGCCCAGCTCGTCCTCGGCCGGGGCATGGTGATGCTCGGACCTGTGGGAGACTCCGAGTTCGATGAGCTCATGCGCCAGCCAAGCGAGGTCGGTGGGACCGAAACGCAAAGCTGCTACCTGGCTGTCAAAGACATCGACCAACACTACGAGCATGCCAAGGCAGCCGGCGCGAAAATCCTGATAGAGCTGACGGAAGATGGGGCCGGGGGACAGGGATACTGCTGTCGCGATCCCGGTGGACATATCTGGAACTTCGGAACGTACGATCCGTGGGAGCACCGACCCGCGCACGATAGCTTGGGTGAGGAGGTCGCGGACGACGTTGAGCCCCTGCACGGTACTTTGGGGCGCATTGCTCGCACGTCCGCCCACATGGTGCTGGGCGCCGGCATCTGCGCGGTCGGCTTCGTTGCATTGTCGCTCAACGCCCCGCATCTCATCGACCGTGCCCAGTCGACGGTGCGCGAGCTGACCTATGCAGCGACCCGTGCAGAGAAATTGCGGCCGCAGCCCGCCGCTTGGACCCCTGGTGACGCCGCGGTGCCTGCCCCTATGGCAGCGGTGCAGCCCGGACAAGATAGTCGCCTAAGGGAGAGCGAACGCAAGCTGCAAGCAGCAGAGCGAGCAACGCGCGGCCAGGTAGAGCGCCTGCAGATTGCAGCGAACAAGCTGCGCGCCGCGGAGAAAGAGCGACGCATCCAAAACGAACGCCTGCAAGCAACCGAGCGCAAGCTTCGAGCCACGGAACAAGCAGAGCGCATGCAAGTGGAACGCTTGCAGGAAACCGAACACAGGTTGCGCGCGGCTGAAGAGGCCGGGCGCATCCAAGAATTGCGTTTAGAGGAGAGCCAAAACAAGCTGCGTGCCGCAGCGGAATCCGAACGGGACATGAGCGTGGCCCTCGCGCGCGAGCAATCGGCCAGGCAAGCCGCGGACGAGGCCCTTCGCCAAGCGCAACAGGAGCTAACGAGCGAACAGCAGGCCAGGGTGCGCGCCGAGCAGGCCGCGCTTTCCATGAGCGAGCAGCTCGCCCGCGAACGCTTGTCCGGCCGGGAGCGGGCCGACCGCCCACCCGCCAAGAAAGCGCCGCAGAAGCTCGCCGCACTGGAGCCACCCGTCGTCGACCAGGCAAAGATGCCATCGAGCACACCGCCGCCACCGACGAACAACGCAACGGCCAAACTTGCGCCCGTAGGCAAAGACGGCCAGCATTCCATTCCCGTTCCGATTAAGAAGGAGACGGAGTGGGAGGAATTTCGCGACGCAAAAGAGGCCGCCGAACGAGCGAATGCTGCAAAACGGGCTAGAGAAGCGCGAGCAAGGCGAGAGGAAAGAAGAAAGCGGGAGGCCGCCGAACGCGCCAGACAACGCGCCGCCAAACCCAAGCCCAAGCCCAAGCAGAAGACGGTGCAGAAAAAGGGTTGGCCTTTCAGCGAGTGGAATTAGCGCGCCAAGTCGTAGAGTGGTCCAGCGGCATACGTGCAGCAAATTGGCCGAAATCACGTCTTCTTGAGTGCCGCCAAAATATCTTCGATCTCCATACGCTTTCGAAAATCCGGGTCGACATAGCGCGCCACGATTTGTCCATCGCGACCGACGACGAATGTCGCAGGGATCGGCACGAACCACGATGAGGTGCCCTGGTATTGCTCAAGGCGAAGCCCGTGGGACAAATATAATTTTCGGACGCGCTCGCCAAGCCAGACCGTGAGACCCAGCGCCAATGCGTAGCTATGGCCGACGTCTGACAGGATCTGGAATGAATTGTCGATTCTTTCGCTTGCCTTGGATGTATAGGCCTCGGTATCCGGCATGATCGAGACAACGCTGGCCCCAAAGGACGCGATCTCTCCGAGCGCCTCATGAAGGGCCGTCAACTCGATGGCACAATACTCACACCAGTGCCCCCGATTGAAACTTATGACCGCAGGGCCGTTCTCCAAAAGGTCTTCGAGGTCGACAAGTCGGCCCGACGTATCCGGCAGGAGAAAGGGCAGCATCGCATCGCCGACCTGAGGTGCCTTGCTCCCCGCGTTGCCCGACTTGAGCCGATCGACCAAGTCATCATAGGCCTCTGCAAACGGCAGCCCGAACTCGCGCACTGCCGCGGAAAAGGCATCCATACGCTCACTGAGCGGTGCCTCCATCGCGCAGATTTGCTGGAATGCGTCTTCTAGACTTGTCGCCTTCATGTGAGTTTGCGCCGTCTTGGACCCTGTATGTGCACCCCCAAGCGCAATCGAACCTTAACTTGGAATCCGCGATCACCCAATGAAAAATGTACAATGTTCAGCATATCATCTACCCGCCGCCGCAGCTCCCTCTGACACAGTTACGCCCGTCAGCCTTCCGTGGACCTTGCGGCTCTCAGAAGTCTTGCTTGACCCAACTAAATGGCTGGACGCCAGCTACCCACCACCGATCCGGCAGCGCGTACGCCCCGAAGGACTGCGCATTCTGCACGAAGTGCTTAGTCGCAATAAGAGGTACTTTGGTATGCGATAAGGGGGACCTACGTATAAGGATAGTCGGCACACGGTCACTGCGACAATGGCGCTGACCGGACTTGTCCTCCAGGGCACTGAACACTCTTCTCTAGTCAGCGACCAAGCGCGCCCGTACCGACGCGCGCGCGAAATTCAAGACTGCAGATGGATGCTGTGCGAAAGGAAAATCCGCGTTTGCATGCGTGGGACACCAACGCGCGGATGGATGTGGCTGGGGCGGGAGGATTCGAACCTCCGGTACACGGAATCAAAATCCGCTGCCTTACCACTTGGCTACGCCCCATTATTTGGGAGGGCACCCTCTACACGGTGTTTCGGGTGCCCGCAAGGTGGTCTCAATTAGGCCACTGCGGCTTCACAACGAACAGGTTGGGTCTGCGGCCAAATTGCACCCAAGCGATGGAGTTGGCGCGGGACTAGCTCGGGGTTTCGCTTGTCAGAATCGCCACAGGAAAACGCTGTAAGAGTTCACCGACTGAGAGGCCGTCTTGGGCAATCGATGTGCTGTCGTCGATGACGTTTTTCCAAGTGCGGCCGCGAAGGTCTGGAGGCAGCGCGATAACCGTATCGGCCCAAACATTTCGGGGCACATGAGGTATGGCCTGTTGATCCAGAAGGCGCAGGCAGTGGCGTGGCGTGATCGCAATGACCGCACTTTTGTCCGAGACGCGTCCAAATGCCAGCACGTGCTCGGATGACGTTCCTTCAACACCAAGGGGAACATAATCTCCGCTCGCGAAGAGTTCCTTGGCGCGGGCACGCAGATTGAGGCCGGCTTGCACGAGGCGCAATTTGACGGCAGCGGAGCGCCACCCCGCTAGCAGGCTGCCCAGCTCGGCATCTTCAATCGTTTCCTGCAGCGCGCGGCGTGCGTCAAAATCAACGGCGCGCCGGTTGTCGGGATCGACGAGGCTAAGGTCCCATAGCTCGGTGCCCTGGTAGATGTCCGGCACGCCCGGGGCCGTGAGTTTGATCGCCGTCTGCGCAAGGCTATTGAGGGCACCCGCAAGAAAGACGGGCTGGCAGGCTGAAACGAAGTCGCTCAGAAAAGCTTGCGATCTCGTGGGGTCGAGTACCGCCTTCGTGAAGCGCTCTACCGCCTCTTCGTAGGCGGTGTTTTGCCCGGTCCAGGTGGTGTGAACCTTCGCCTCACGCACAGCCTTGAGCATGAACTGCGCCATGCGCTCCGAAAGTTCTAACAACCCCTTTGCATTGGTCACCTCGAGCTCAGGTGGCCAGGCGCCGGCAAGTGCCTGGTAGAACATCCACTCCACCTCCGGTTCTGGCACTACCAGACCTTCGGATTCACCGCGGAGGCCGGCATTGAGCGTCGTCCAACGGGCAGCGCACGCGCCCCACGCCTCCGGCATTTCACTTAGGGCATAAAGGCGCGCGCGCGCATCCTCCCCGCGTTTGGTATCGTGTGTGGAGGTGGCACTGAGCCCCGCAGATTGGCGGCGCAGGCGTTGGGCCATCGCCGTGTGGAACTCCCCCAAGGGCGCACCGAAGTGCTGGGGTTCGCCGCCAACTTCGTTGAGCGCGATGAGGCGGTTAAAGCGATAGAAGATCGTATCCTCAAGCGCCTTGGCCATAACCGGCCCGGTCGTCTGCTGAAAACGCAGCGTGAACTCAAGCGCCGAGCCCTGATCCTCCGGCGCCTCGAAATCAAGCTCAATCACACGCCGCAAAAAGTCGAGCGCCTCCTCGTCTTCAACCTGGCGCGTCGCCTTTGCCTTAGCAACGGCCGTTTCGAGGGTGGCGCGGTCCTCATCGCGCGCACCAGCCACGTCGACGTAGGTCCGATAGACCGGAAGTGCAGCGGCCAATTCGATAATCGCCCGGCGCAGCGTGTCGGTGCCAAGATCTCGTGTATGCAGATGGCGGTTAGCCAACGCGCCAGCCATATCCTTGAGGTGCTCAAGCTCGCCGGCAAGATTGCGAACGAGCATGCTCCGCTTTGCAGCGAGCACACGTTCATCGTAATCGCTCGCCTCCCCGAGGAAATTGTTGTACG
>Ga0315534_1000773_pt1 | contig 22413 bp, 16 predicted proteins | sample SalMarSW160240MG_FD_203094 | JGI IMG/M metagenome (GOLD analysis project Ga0315534, IMG submission 203094) | Salt marsh sediment microbial communities from the Plum Island Ecosystem LTER, Massachusetts, United States - Salt Marsh Sediment SW1602-40 ...
CAGTCACGCCCGCGGCCTGTCGCATCTGCGCCATGCGCTGCTGGCCGACGCTAGCTACGCATGGAACGCCCCATCGCGCACGGACCCACCCGCGTGGAATTACGCGTTGCGGTTCCGCACTCCTCGTGGCAGCCTGGACATCTTGATCGATCTGACGGCGCGGCGGGCGGGCCGGGCCACGTCGCGGCAGTCCGTCTCCATCCGCCCCATCGGCGACGGCGTGGAGGTTTTCTTCGAAGAGCAATTGGCCCGCCGTGCGGCTTCCCGCTGAGTGAGCGTGCACGAATCCGGAGCGAGATGGCTCGCCAGCACTCGCTAGCGTTGGATTCCCGCGGGCCTGCGCACGCCTGAGAACCAGGGGCGAGCGTCTGACGGAGCATGATCGTGACCGAGGACCTGACATGGGTGGTCGCCGCAAGCACGGGACGTTCCTAGAATCGCGGGGGGAGTGTCGAGCCGCAGCGCCCCCGATTCATCTGGTTCCCCAGCGGCACCCTCCAGTATAATCCGCCGCCGGCTCGAGGCTGGGCGGCGGGCTTGAGCGCCCGCCGCCTCGATGGATAGCGCCTCTTTGGGCGAACGATCCGCAAAATAACACGCCGAAACGTTGGCGGAGCAACGGCCCCGCTAACGTTTCAAATCATGGTGGAACGCTAAAGGGGTGCTGTCCATCCAGGGAGGGGTAACGCACATGCAGTCGATCGCCATCATCAACCAGAAAGGCGGAGTGGGAAAGACAACCACCGCGGTCAATTTGAGCGCGGCCTTGTCGGACCTGGGATTGCGAGTCGGGCTGATTGACCTCGATCCGCAGGCGCACGCCACGATGCACTTGGGCTTGGATCCCAGCTTCCATCGCCCCTCCACCTACGACTTGCTCACCGGCAACGCGGACATGGCGGAACTATGGCAGCGCGTGGACGACCGACTGTTTGTGGCGGGGTCGCACATCGATCTGGCGGCAGCCGAAGTCGAGCTGGCGGGAATGGTCGGCCGTGAAGTGATCCTGCGTGACAGCCTTCAGGCCATGCAACATCCGCTCGACTACGTGTTGATCGACTGTCCGCCCTCGCTGGGTATCCTGACGCTCAACGCCCTGGCTGCCGTCGACGACGTGTTCCTTCCGTTGCAGCCGCACTTTCTGGCGCTGCATGGCCTGAGCAAGCTGCTGGAGACGATCCAGCTCGTCGCGCGGAGATTGAATGAACGGCTGCGTTTGGCCGGGGTCGTGTTCTGCATTTACGATACAGCCACGCGACTGGCCGCCGAAGTGACGCGCGACGTGGAACAATTCTTTGGTGATTCGCGCGACGCCTCGCGTCCCTGGAGCGACGTCAAGATCTTCCAGTCGCGCGTGCGACGAAATGTTCGCCTGGCCGAGGCTCCCAGTTTCGGCAAGTCGATCTTCGGCCACGCGCCGTCGTCACATGGCGCCGAGGACTACCGCGCGCTGGCAGAAGAAGTCAAACGTCACTACGCGGAGCAACCCGTTTTGACTTCTCAGAAGGCTCGTCAAGCTGGATGATGCACGCTCTGGGCGTCCCCCCACCGCCGGGTGGACCTACCGGGGCACCGTGACCGTTTTGCCCGACACGTAGCGCCTCTAGGCCGGCACCGTCAGCGCACGTTGTGACCACTGGCACTCATATTCGCTGGCGGTTCGGACTGCTGGAATGATTCGGACCACGCAGCGGCGCGTCGGAAGCAACGTCACACGATGACGCTGACGATCGACTGAAACCGAGGATCGTCCCGCAGCGAATCGAAGTCGGGCTCTTCGCTCACCAGATCCCGGAAACGACCGTCCATCTCGATCGCGCGGGCCAGATAGCGAAGAGCGAAGCGTTTGTTACCGGCCAGCGTCCAGTAGCACGCCAGATTGTAATGCAGGATGGCCTCACCCGGATCGATTTTTAATGCCCGGTCCAAATCATCAATCGCCAAGTCGACGCGACCTGTCCGCTTGTGACACCAGGCCATCGCCACGAGCACGTGGATGCTTTCGGAAAGCGTCGTCGAGGCCCGCCTCAGCCACTTGATGGCTTCCGTGTGCCGTTGCAGCGCGCGGAGTGCTTCACCGCGAAGGTAACAGACCCTTCCGTCGAGGGCCCGTGGATCGTCCCACCGCTCGAGAACGTCGAGTGCATGCTCGGGCATGCCCAGCTCCAAGTAGCCTTCTGCCTGGCGTACTTGCTGCTGGCGGCGTAGACGTTGTTCGGGAGACATGATGTGGCAGTTGCTTGATGTCAAAATCGTTCTCGGATCGTACCGACGCAGACGAGCGTCTAGATGCCAGACAGGTCCGCCGAGCCGCGGCAACGAACGTCGCCCAAATGCTTGATGAGCGGTCGATGCACCGCGGCGCGGGGAGGCGCTCCCTCGCTCTGTGCATTCTACCCGTCGGACGCCAAAAGCCAAAAGCAATGCCACGGCAGAGGGCGATTTTTCCGTAATTCGCCCCAGGGCAGTGCGGCCCGCAAGGGCCCAGCAGAGTAGGAAATGGGGAGGCATCTTGCGGGTTAGAGCGCGACGCGGTTTGAGGCAACCGGCTCGGATTTCTGCGAGATGGGCGGTGGTCCAGAACAGTCGTGCACCGCCCCGCCGGTGGCCCGGCCGCGAATTCCGTCTGCCGACGCGAGTCCCGAACTATTGGCTACGCGACGATATTTTGCGCTTCGTCGTAGTAGGCGACGAGTGGACGCGTGGAGGAAGGCAGTTGCAACAGCGGCGCAAATTCGGCGAATTGCTCGTCCACGCGTGCTAGAAGCTGGCGGGCCGGCGGCGCGCCGGCCGGATTGATACTCTGATACGCCTTTTCGAAAAGATCCGCCTCGCTCCACCGCTCGTCGACCGACGCGGGCAGCATCGCTGATACAGCCACGACGCGCTGTTCCGGTTCGATGTCCTCCTCGCCCAGCACCATCTCCAGTTCCGCGTGGCGTTCCACGAAGGTGCCGAATGACGGGGGCAGATTCCATTTGCTGGCGACCACCTGCGCCGCCTCAGCGTGCGTCCATCCGAACCGCTCCCGCTCCAGTACCGAGAGACGCTGTTGGGATTCCGTCCGCTGCGCGAGCAGCTCCGCGTATTCGTTCGGCAACTCTTTGGCCAACAGCGGAACGGCCATATCCTGCAGCAACGCCGCCGCGAACGCTTCTTCCGTGTCGCGCTTGCCTGCCAGTTGCACGGCTGTTCTTGCAAACAGACCTCGCCGCAGGGAATCCTGCCAGAGTTTCCTCAGGTCCAACGCGCCGCAGCGCGGGTTGGGCATCATATTGTAGACGGCGCTCCACAATACGAAATTCTTGATGGTGCGGATGCCAACCAACGTGATGGCCAGCTTGATCGTAGAGATTTCCTGTGAAAATCCAAAATAGGACGAGTTGACAAACCGCAGCACCTGGCTCGACAGCCCGGGCTCGCTTTCGATCGGGACCGCGAATTCCGCAGGCCCGTTGTCTGGATCGCGGGCCAGTTCCAGGACGCGAATGGCGGTTTGCGGCAACGCCGGCAGTTGGGCCCCATTCAGTAGCCGATTCAGATCGATGGTCGGTGCGGTCGTGCGGCTCACAGTTTGGGTTCCTCTCGGGCTGCGAAAGTTCTGAAGAAACTTTAGGTCACACTTCCAGACGCAGCAAAAAAACGCCGACGGCGCCAAACCTCCGCCACTCGATCGAAATAACTACGTTCGGTGAGGCGTGCTGTCATGTCGCCACGGCACGCCTCGCGTGTTGCCCAAATGCAACAATCCCCGGCTACGCCCCGCCCGCCGAGTGTTGTCTAACCGCCTGTCCCAACGCGGGCTTACGGCTGGGGTCGCCGGATCGCATTCGCCGCGGCGCACGGTTTGCCGCTGGTTCCCGGAGGCCACGGGGCACCGCCCCCCGCGGGCGCAGCGCGCGGCAGCCACCAGCCACCGCCGGTTCTCCGCGGAAACTTCTCTTCTCCCCCCGGATGCGTCCATGCGTTGGATTGGCTTGATTCTGATCCTACTGGCCCTGGGCGCCGCGTGGGCATGTTCGATCGAGTCGGGGAATCCTCATTCGTGGGACAGCGCCCGGTGGGTACGCACGCGCGATGGATGGGAGGACGCGCGGGCCCTGGGTCCGCCGCCCGCAGTCTACGATTCCGACATCCATCCACTTGTTTTCGCCACGACTCTGACGCTGTTTTCTCTATTGTTGCTGGTGGCCTTTTCTCGTGACCGGACCGCCGGTCGCTGAAAACCGCCTACAGGGCACGGGAGCCCGCGGCCGACCGCTCCAAGCGGTGTGTCAGAATGCGGGGGATCGCGTGGCCCGCCCGCTTGTCTTTTCGCCAGGGACGCCGCGGCACCGGAGTGGTCCCACAGGCTCGGCCGGCCCCCCGTGAATCGGGACCGAGAGGTCCTTTTTCGCCCGCCCATGTACGGAATCTGCCGCCCGCCGCCACCCATAACAATGGAGCGTTGTTCATCGTCCCCACATGAAGTGCAATACGGGTGCCCCCATGCGACTGACGTTGCGGACCATGCTGGCCTACATGGACGAGATCCTGGAACCGGAAGATCAGGAAAAGATCGGCCAAAAAATTGAGGAAAGTCCGTTTGCCACCGACTTGGTCCGGCGGACGCGTGATATCGTGCGTCGGCTTCGGGTGGGCGCGCCGCCGTTGTCCGCCGAATCCGCGGGCATGGATGCCAATACCGTTGCGGAATATCTGGATAATTCCATGGAATCGGAGCGGGTCGCCGACTTTGAACGGGTCTGTTTGGAATCGGACGTCTACCTGGCGGAGGTCGCGGCCTGTCATCAAGTATTGACGCTGGTGCTGGGACAGCCGGCGGAAGTCGATGCCGACGCGCAACAGCGGATGTACCGGATCCTGGACGAGCCCCACGCGGCCGGTGCTGCCACGGGCCCGCCCGGGGATGTCGGCGGCTCCCGTTACCCGGATGGATCGACGGTCCGCGAGGACAGTGGCGACGCGGGCGAATCCGCGCGGGCGCGACGCCGGCCCGAAGTACCCGAATATTTGCGTGCTTCGTCGGGCAGGAGATGGGCCCGCGCGGTGGCCGCCGTTGCCGCCTGTGTCGCCCTGATCGCGGTTGTGGGATTGATTGCCGCCCGCTGGCGCGGCTCCCCGACCGCCTCGGGACAAGTCGCCGCCCGACAGGATCCTCGCGAACAGCCGTCTGACGGCATGGCGTCCGACGATGAACCGTCGAACGACTACCGCAGCAGCGTGACGACGGGCGCGGATACCTTAGCCACGCCAGCCGCACCGGACGGCAAGGTGGCCAACGACCGGGACGGACCCGTCGCGGCGGCCCCCGAGCGGACCCGACCTGCGCCTCCCTCGGCCGACCCGGGAGCCGGCCAACCGGAGCCACCAGGACCCATCGAATCTCCCGCGACGGCCGGTTCCCGAGCAACGCCTGAGCCACCCGACGCGATCCCCTTCCCGTTGCCCGGCGAATCCGAACCACCCACCGGCTCCTCGGCCGAGCTACCGGGCGACCTGCCCATACCGCCGTTCGAGTCGGATGCGAAGCCGAACGAAACGGCTGATTCGACCGGTCCGGCCACGCCTGCCGCGGCGGACGCCGCGGCTCCGGATCCTGTGCCAGTGGGGGGCGACGACGCGCCGCTTGAAACGGGAATCAACCCCGAGGGCAATCTGCTCGTACGACGGGACCCGGAACGCGACCGCTGGTGGCGGCTGCCCGCCCAGGAGCCGCTCTACTCGGGCGACGTCGTGCTGGCTTTGCCCACGTTCCGTTGCCGGATTGCCCTTCGACCGGCATGGCAAATGGTACTTAACGGCGCCACTTCGCTGCGCTTGAATGGACCCGATGCCGATGACGTGCCGCGATTGGAAATCCTGTATGGCCAGGTGAATCTGCGGCATGACGACGCGGCCGAAGGACGGCTCTCCCTGCTGATCGACCAGCGACAACACCTGGTTCGGTTTGAAGGCGGCGGCGCCGAGGCCGTTGTGCGCCTGCTGCGCGAACTGGTTCCGGGAGAGGATCCCGAGGCAGCCCCGGCTCCCGTTTCGGTGCATGTTTTCGTCCGCAGCGGTTCGGTCCAATGGCAGGCGGGGCAGGAAGCGTTCGCGGCCCAGGCTCCCTCCTACCGGATTTGGGACGGCACCGCATTTCGCGAAGTCGATATTGCCGACAGCAGCCCGGACTGGATTGGCCCGGAGCAGCTCAGCGCAATCGAGCAGTCCGCCTCGGAGGACGTGGAGACAGAACTGGTCACAGATCGACCGGTCGGCGTCGTCTTGCAGGAACTTGTCGACAGGCAACGGCTGGGCCGCAAGATTGAGGTCAAATCGCTGGCTGCGCGGTGCGCGGTCCACGTGGGCAACTTCGCTCCGTTCGTGGAAGCATTGAACGATCCGGAGGGACGACCGGCCTGGCGGCCCCAGGATATCCGCACGCTGCGCGATGCCTTGGCTTTGGGTCCGGAAGTTGCGGGACGGATTCGCGAGTCGTTTCAGCAGTTGCGGGGCGAAGACGACGGGCGGGAGCTGTTCCGAATGCTGTGGGGTTACGATGCCGGTGACCTGGCGCGCGGCGATCGCGAAAAACTCGTGTCGTATTTAGAACACGAGCGGCTGGACTATCGGCTGCTGGCCCTGTGGAACCTGATTGACATCACCGGCTATGGCAGCACCGATCGGCTGGACGACCCGAAACGGGTACGGCGGTTGATCCCGCGGTGGAAACAACGGCTGGCCGATGGAGAGATCGTCCCGCGCGAGCAGCGGTAGGCGGCCGGTGGTCAGGGACGCCGGGGAGGAGCCGGCAAGGGGCGGTTGGCCGCATCGCACCCCCCAAAGCCGCGGTGTCTCACGCCGGGTCGGCCCAGAAGGGTCCGCGTAACGCGACGCCCGCCCGTTGGTGGGGACGACACGCCACTTTCACCGTTTGGCCGCTTCATTTAGAATATGGATCGCTTGAAGCGTGCTGCTACGGTACCCGCCGCCTGACTTTTGGGTGCGCGTCCCAGATTCCAGAGGAGGAGTCGCGAGCGTGGAGATCTGCATCTCGATGCGCCATGGACACTTGAGCGAGAAGACGCAATCCAAGATCTCCAGCAAAGTCGAACGGCTGGCACGGATTTTTGACCGCCTTGTTTCCATTGAGGTCACGATTGATCTGAAGGACGAGAATGCCCCGAGTGTGGACATTCGTGTCTCGGCGGAGCACAAACATGATTTTGTGGCAACGCAGCAGTCGGCCAGCCTGATGGCGTCGCTTGACGGCGCGCTACACAAGGCGGAGCAGCAGCTTCGCAGGTACAAGGAGAAGATTCAGGATCGCCATCGAAACCCGGCGAATCGGCGACAGGAGATCGCCAGCGATACCGATCGGGACAAGGCTTGAACCTGTAGCGTGGAACGGGACACGTATTCCTGAGCCACGTCGATCTGCGGCGAGGGTATTTCGCGAGACAACCGTGAGGAATTACGTCCATGAAGTTTGCCGACTTCGTAAGTCCGGAAGCGATTCGCGCTGACCTGGAGGCGGACGACAAGGAGGGGGTGGTTCGAGAGATGACGTCCGCGTTGATGGAAGCGGGCAAGGTGGCGGCGGAGGAATATGAAAGCATCGTCAAGGCGATTCTCAAGCGCGAGGAGCTGGGCAGCACGGGCATCGGCCGCGGCGTCGCTGTGCCGCACACGAAGCACCCCAGCGTGGAAAATCTGGTAGGCACCGTGGGTGTCAGCGCGGCGGGCGTGGATTTCGCCAGCCTGGATGGAGACAAAGTGCATTTGTTTTTTTTGCTGATTTCTCCTCCGGATCGTCCCGGCGACCATTTGCGGGCGCTGGAGAATATTTCGCGCCAGCTGCGAGACGAGACGTTCTGCAAGTTTCTCAAACAAAGCAAGGCCTCCCAAGACATCTTGCAGTTGCTGGAGGAGGCGGACAACAACCAATTTGTGTCGTGACGGGCGACCGCCTGCGTGGGTGGCAAAGTATGAGAGAATCAAGGGCTACTCGTATCGCAGTTGTCGCGATAGAAGCGGGATTGCATGCGCGCCCGGCGGAATTGTTTGTCCGCCGCGCACAGCAGTTCGCGTCGACGATCAACGTCATTAAAGAAAGGCAGTGCGTGGACGCCAAGAGCATCCTGAATGTGCTGTCGCTGGCCGCCGAGAAGGGTACGGTGTTGACGCTGGAGGCCGTCGGCGAAGATGCGGAGGATGCGGTCGACGCGCTGGCGGAACTGGTGAACAACGGTTTCGCCGTCGATGAAACCAGGAATCAGGAACAATCAAGTTAATCTATCCTTTCGTTGTGGGTGCGCGCGGCCGGGTTCGAGCGAAGGCTGACGTGCCAGGATTTCCGGCGTGATGACCGGTAGCGCGCCGCCGAGCCCGGGAGGTGGCTCGCGCGTGCCACTGCCTGCCGGCAGCGTCGGCTGCTGAGGACCGCCTGAGGCTTTCCGACCTGGTCCGACTGGGGGACGGTCCCATCGGGCACAGACGTCGGGGCACAGACGTCGCTTGTCGCGACCGGTGGTCCGCTCGCGGTGCGCGCCCCGCACTTTGTCCATGCAACAACTCAAGGGAATTGCCGTATCGCCGGGCGTCGTCATCGGCGATGCGCTGGTGATGGATAACGAGGGTTTCCGGATCCCTCGCCGGTTTGTTGCGCGAGACGCGGTCGAGGACGAATTGAAGCGGCTCGACGCCGCCATCCAGGCCGCCAGCCAAGAGACGGAACGCAACCGCGACAGTGTCGCCCGCCAGTTGGGCGAGCAGTACGCGGGGATCTTTTCCGCCCACCTGCAGATCCTGCGGGACGCGCATCTGCATCGCGAACTCGAAGAGATGATTCGCGAACGGCATTTTTCGCCGGAACATGCGGTGAGCCGCGCGCTGCGCCGCTACGCCAAGGTCTTCCAGTCGCTGGACAACCACTATCTGGCCGAACGGGCCAACGACATCTTCGATATCGAAAAGCGGCTGCTCCGCTTGCTGCTCGGGCGCCGGCGCGAAGAACTATCCCAGCTGACTTCCGCGGTGCTGATCCTGGCCCACGATCTGACGCCCAGCGAGACGGCCAATCTGGATCGCAATTTCGTGCTGGGGTTTGTCACGGAGGTGGGAGGACCGGGAAGCCACACGGCCATTGTGGCCGAGGCCCTGGAAATTCCCGCCGTCGTCGGCACCGGACCCTTTCTGACGGATGTGTCCGGCGGCGAACAGGTGATCATCGACGGGGACGAAGGCTTCGTCATTCTGGAACCGGACGAGGCGACCATCGAGAAATACACGCGCCAGATCGAACAACAGCGGTCGTTGGCCGTTCAGCTCCAGTCACTCAACGACCTGCCGGCCGAAACCGCCGACGGGGCTCGGATCCGTTTGCTGGGCAACATCGAGTTTCCACACGAAGTGGCGCTGTGCCAGCAACGCGGCAGCGACGGAATCGGTTTGTACCGCACCGAATTCCTGTACATCGGTGCCGACCGCGCGCCGACCGAACAGGACCAGTTCGAAGCCTATGCCGAAGTTGTCCGGGCCATGCAAGGCCGGACGGTGGTCATCCGCACGCTCGATTTGGGCGCGGACAAAATGCAGGCCGCCACCCCCCACATCGACGTAGAACGCAACCCGGTACTGGGAATGCGCAGCCTGCGGCTGTCGCTGCGCAATGTGCCGATGTTCCGCACGCAGCTGCGGGCGATCCTGCGCGCCGCTGCGCTGGGCGATGTCCGCATCATGTTCCCTATGGTCAGTACGCTGATGGAGCTGCGGCAGGCGAAGATGGTCCTGGCCGACGTGATGGAGGACCTGTCGGAACACGATATTGCATTCAACCCGGAGCTGCCCGTCGGCATGATGGTGGAAGTTCCGGCCGCCGTGGTGATGATGGATCAATTTGTGCATGAGGTGGACTTCTGCAGCATTGGAACCAACGACCTGATCCAGTACACACTGGCCGTCGACCGCAGCAACAAAGATGTCGCCAACCTGTATACGCCGTCCGACCCGTCCGTGATCCGACTAATTGCCATGGCCATCGACACGGCCCGCAAGCACTCCCTTCCTATCAACCTGTGTGGCCAGATGAGCGGCAGCACCACTTACACCATGCTGCTGGCCGGTCTGGGGCTGCGCAGCTTCAGCGTGACGCCCGCGGCGATCCCCGAGATCAAACGTGTTTGTCGCGCCGTCACAATACCGCAATGCGAGGAGGTTGCCCGCCGCGCGCTGACGATGGTCAACGCGCGGGACATCAAGAGCTACCTCAAGGAGCAACTGCACAAAGTCGTGCCGGAGCTGGTGGTGTAAACAGATCCGGGCACGGCCAAGGGCCTTACGACCATGACGCATCAGCGCTATCGCATCCGCTTTCGCAAGGAAGGAGATCTACGGTTTCTCAGCCACCGAGACCTCGTCCGCACGTTCGAGCGGGCCTTTCGCCGGGCGGGACTGGGCCTGCGGATGAGCCAGGGATTTCATCCCAAGCCCCAGATGAGCTTTCCGCTGGCGCTGGCCGTGGGGATCGCCGGAATGCGCGAAGTACTGGAACTGAATCTGACGGAGCCGCTGGCGGTCGTTGACCTGTGGGCGGCGATCGAATGCCATTTGCCAAAGGGCCTGGCGATCGACGCGGTCGAAGCCGTGCCGGCGGGCACGCGGAAAGCGGCTGTCTGCTACGCCGTCTACCGAATGGCGCTGCATTCGGAAGACAACCAACAAGAACTGCAATCACAAATAAACCACGTCATGCGCCAGCCGTCGCTGCCGCTGCGCCGCGTCGACCGTGATTCGTGCGTCGATATCCGGCCCTATCTGGATCAACTGGCCATCGTTGATGATCAACTCCAGATCGGTGTCCACGTCACGCCGCGCGGCAGTGCCCGTCCGCGTGAAGTGCTGCAGGCGCTCGGTCTGGACGACCTGGAATCGGCGGGCCGCAACCTGACACGTGTCGACGTTGTGCTCGACGGCGGTGTGCGACCCCCCGCGGACGTGCCGGTGGGTCCGACGCCATGTGATGACGCTGAATCATTGAGGACAACGAATCGATGAAACAGGAGATGCTGATCAACGTCGCGCAGCCCGAGGAATCTCGGATCGCGATCGTGGAAGACGACGTATTGGAAGAGCTTTACATCGAACGACCCAGCCAGGACAACTACGCGGGCAACATCTACAAGGGCCGGGTCGTGAACCTGGAACCAAGCATCCAGGCCGCCTTCGTGGATTTCGGCGTGGGACGCAACGGGTTTCTGCACATCAGCGACGTGGAACCCCAGTATTTCCGGCAGGGCGGCTACGATCCCGACCAGGCGGCGGTGGAGGAATTCAGCGGGGCCGGTGCCGGCAATCCCCGGAGGGCGGCGGATCGCGGCCCCGCCGCCCCGCCACGCTTTCGCCGTCCCGGTGCGCGGCCCCGCATCAAACCGCCCATTCAGGAGATTTTTAAGCGCGGCGACGAAGTGCTCGTGCAGGTCATCAAGGAAGGCATCGGCAGCAAGGGACCGACGCTGTCGACCTACATCAGTATCCCGGGCCGGTACCTGGTCCTCATGCCCGCCCTGGGACGGATCGGTGTGTCTCGCAAAATCGAAGACGAAGACGACCGGCGGCGTCTCCGCGAAATCCTCCTGGAACTCAATCCGCCCAAAGGCCTGGGGTTCATCGTGCGCACGGCCGGAACCGACCGCACCAAAAAGGAACTGTCTCGCGACCTCGCCTACCTGTTGCGTCTATGGAAAGTCATCGTCCGGCGCATCAAGAAACAGCAGGCGCCGGTGGATATCTACGAAGAAAGCGATATGATCATTCGCACGATTCGTGACATCTTCACGAGCGAAGTGGATGCGATCCATATCGATGAACCGTCGGCGTTCGAACGGGCCAAGGAGTTTCTGCAGATCGTCATGCCCCGCTACGTGAACCGGTTGCATCTCTACGAAGGCAAGGAGCCGCTGTTCCACAAATACAATCTCGATGCGGAAATCGCCCGTATCAACCAGCGTAAAGTACCACTGCGTGGAGGTGGTTCGATTGTCATCGATCAGACCGAAGCGCTGGTGGCCATCGACGTCAACAGTGGCAGCTTCCGCACGGACGAATCGGCCGAAGAGACCGCCTACAAGCTGAACCAGCTGGCCGCGAAGGAAATCGCCCGACAACTCCGACTCCGCGACCTGGGAGGCGTGATCGTCAACGACTTCATCGACATGCGCAAGGACAAGCATCGGCGAGGTGTCGAACGCGCGCTGCGGGAAGCCATTCGTCGCGACCGGGCACGCTCGAAAATCCTTCGCACCAGCCCCTTCGGCTTGATCGAGATGACGCGTCAGCGGATACGCCCGAGCCTGAAGCGGAGCGTCTTCAGCGAGTGCCCGTGCTGCAACGGGGGCGGGCTGGTCAAGTCGGCCGAAAGCATGGCCATCGAGGTACTGCGGATGCTCATGCTCAGTACGCAAAAAAAGGGCATCGCGCGGCTGTGCATCACCGTGGCCTCCGACGTGGCCACGTACCTCAACAACCGCAAAAGGCGTGAGCTGGCGCGTGTCGAGGAAGATGGCGGGTTCCGGGTCGAAATCATCGGGAACGGCTCGGTCAACCCCGAACACCTCGACATCCGCACCGAAGACGAAAACGGCCGCGAAATCACCCTGACGTGGAATTAGTGCTCGACGACGACGATGCGCTGTTTTACAATGCGCGGTTCTGGACGGCATCGCTCGCCGAGAGCGGCGGCGCTCGGGCAGGGTCGAGGCGCGTTGCCACCCGCATCGCCGTCCCGCCTCCCCGGGCGCAATCGCGCGGCGGCACCGCGAAAGCCAACCGAAAGTTCCCGATCGAGCACGTTGCTCGACACCACCTCCCGTCTTTTTGCCACCCACATAGCCATGTATGCGATCATTGCCGACGGCGGACGCCAATATCGGGTTGAAGAAGGTCAGGAATTGCAGGTCGACTACCGGGACGTTCCGGCCGGTCAGCAACTGCAGTTCGATAAGGTCCTGGCACTACGCAACGACGAAGGACTCCTCATCGGACGGCCGACCGTCGACGGAGCCGCCGTGACGGCCCAAGTCGTCGGGCCCGAACTGGGCAAGAAGCTGGTGGTCCAGAAATTGCGCCGCCGCAAGAATTCCCGTCGCCGCACCGGTCATCGACAGCTCCACACGCGCGTCCGTATTGAGAAGATCGAGGGCTGATCGGCCGCGCGACCGGCCACCGGTCGGTCGGCACCGGCGTTCTGCCGTCCCGCGGGGCCGAAGAATTTCTCGAAAAATCTTCCCTTCGCCCGAGCGACCGCCCCGTGATAGCAGAAACGCCCGATTCGCCGTAAAAACCGGGCTTCTGGGCCGTTGCTACCCCCATCCGAGGACCCCGGGATGACGGCGTACAAACGTCTCTAAGCCCTTTTGGCAAAGAGACTTATTGCCTATTTTGAAACGCCGATTGACGTCGCGGCGAATCTGTGTAAACTCGAATGCTTTCACCCGTATGTTGTAGTGCAACGGGCATCGGCTACAATATATTGGTGGTTTTGATGATTTACACCACCCTTAGGGGGTGTCTTCAAGTCTTTGTTCGTTCGGGGCTCAAGCACTTGGCTCGAATGGGCCGAGAATGCTTGCAGGGATGTATACGCTTGTATACTGATGGAACGGATGCCCGGCTGCTGCCTTGCAGAAGGAGCTGTACGATGGCCGTCACCGATGCTGGTATTTCGCATGCTGTCCGCCACGCTCACCGACCGGAAACCACCGATAAGGTGCCTCGTCAGGCGTTGAAGATCGACTCGGTATTTTGTGATGCCGGCGGCGCGGATCCGTTCGACACCGTCGCCTGGGAGTTGCGCAGCGCGGCGATTAAGGATGAAAACGGGCAGGTGCTGTTCGAGCAGCACGACTGTGACATTCCGGCCGGCTGGAGCCAACTGGCAACCAATGTGGTGGTCAGCAAGTACTTCTATGGCGAGCTGGGAACGGCCGAGCGGGAATCGAGTGTTCGCCAGTTGATCCATCGGGTGAGCCGCACGATTGCCGACTGGGGCATCGAAGATGGTTACTTCGTGACCCGCGCCGATGGTGAGCGATTCTATCGCGAGTTGACCTGGTTGTGCCTGCACCAGCACGGCGCGTTCAATTCCCCCGTGTGGTTTAATGTCGGCCTGTACCATCAGTACGGGGTCAAGGGCAGCCAGTGCAGCTGGAGCTGGGATCCGGAGCAACAGGCGGTTCATCGGCCGGACAATCCGTACGAATATCCGCAGGCATCCGCGTGCTTTATCCAGCACGTGCAAGACAACATGGAAGACATCATGGAGCTGGCTCGCAGTGAAGCCATGCTCTTCAAGTTCGGCAGCGGCACGGGCACGGATCTATCGACGCTGCGATCGCACCGGGAAAAGCTTTCGGGGGGCGGGCGTCCCTCGGGCCCACTGTCGTTCATGCGTGTTTATGACCAGATCGCAGCGGTCGTCAAATCGGGCGGCAAGACGCGTCGCGCGGCCAAAATGCAGTCGCTCAAAGTATGGCATCCGGACATCATGGAGTTCATCGAGTGCAAGGACAAGGAGGAGCAGAAGGCGCGGGTTTTGATTGAGCATGGCGGATACGAGGCGAATTTCAACGGCGAAGCGTACAGCTCGATCATGTTCCAGAACGCCAACCTTTCGGTCCGAGTGACGGACGAATTCATGCAGGCGGTCGAGCAGGACCAGCCGTGGGCAACGCGGTGGGTCACCGATCCGGCCCGCGAAGGTCCGACCTATCCGGCGCGGGAGATCCTGCATCGCATGGCCCAATGTGCGTGGAGATGCGGCGATCCGGGCGTGCAGTACGACACCACGGTCAATCATTGGCACACCTGTCCCCAATCGGGCCGGATCAATGCTTCCAACCCCTGTTCGGAATACATGTTCCTGGACGATACGGCCTGCAATCTGGCCAGTATCAATTTGATGAAGTTCCGCCGCCCGAATGGTAGCTTTGACAGCGACCGGTTTGCGGCTGCCTGTCGGATCTTCTTCATCGCCCAGGAGATCTTGGTCGATCACAGCAGCTATCCCACACGCGAGATCGCCCGCAACAGTCACCTGTTCCGGCCGCTGGGACTGGGGTATTCCAATCTGGGCAGTCTCATCATGACCAGTGGGATGCCGTACGACTCGGACGCCGCGCGGGGATTGTGCGGCGCGATTACGGCCCTGCTGCACGGAGCCGCCAATCTGGCCAGCGTGGAACTGGCCCGGGCGGCGGGGCCGTTTGAGGCCTATTCTGAGAACCGGCTGCCGATGCTGCGCGTGATGGAAATGCACCGGGACAAGGTGCGGCAGATACACGAAGAGGGACCTCCTGATCTGAAGGAGGCCGCCGCGCGGTTGTGGGACGAAGTCGTGCGACAAGGCGAACGCTTCGGTTTTCGCAACGCCCAGGCCACGGTGCTGGCTCCCACTGGTACGATCAGTTTTTTGATGGATTGCGATACGACCGGGATCGAACCGGAAATCGCTTTGGTCAAGTACAAACAGCTGGCCGGCCGCGGCATGCTCAAGATGGTCAATCAGACCGTGCCCGTCGCGCTGCACGCAATCGACTACGATCAGCCGCGCATCGACGCCATTTTGGCCTACATCCAAGAGCACGACTCAATCGAAGGCGCACCGGATTTGAAGGCCGAACATTTGCCTGTGTTCGACTGCGCATTTACACCGCGCAACGGCACGCGGAGCATCAGCTGGCGGGCCCACGTGGCCATGATGGCGGCGGCCCAGCCGTTTTTGTCCGGCGCGATCTCCAAAACCGTCAACATGCCGCGGGACACTACGCCGGAGGAAGTTGCCGGTGCCTATATCGACGGCTGGAAAATGGGCCTCAAGGCGCTGGCCATTTACCGTGACGGCTCCAAGGAAAGCCAGCCCCTGTCGACGTCCTCCGAGTCGGACAGGGCCGCCGCAAAGTCCCTGGCCGCGCCGCGAAGGGAACGCCTTCCCGATACGCGGCGGTCCATTACCCATAAATTTAACGTGTCGGGCCACGAAGGTTACATCACCGTGGGCCTGTACGACGACGGTCGGCCCGGCGAAGTTTTCTTGACGATGGCCAAGGAAGGCAGCACGGTCGGCGGCTTGATGGACGCCTTTGGCACGGCCATCTCGATGAGCCTCCAATACGGCGTGCCGCTGGAAGACTACGTCAAGAAGTTCTCCCATACGCGCTTTGAGCCGATGGGATACACCAAGAATGCCGAGATTCGCATCGCCAAGAGCATCATCGACTACATCTTTCGATGGCTGGGTATCACGTTCCTGCCGGGATTCCGCGAAGAAGCGGCGCGCAGTCAGTCGCGGCCCGCACCGGCCTCCCAGACGGCGTCCGAAACATCCGCAGCGCTTCCGCCGGACACCGAGGCATCGGCCCCCCGGCACCGGACAGCGAGGCAGACCGAGTCTGCTCCGGCCGATAAGACCGATAACGGGCCGTCCAGCGGGACCAACGGCCAGGGCCGCACCGCGACTGCGCCACGCTCCGGTGCGAATGCCACCGCCATCGTGGCACCGGAAGCAGCAAGCGATACTCAGGCGGCTTCCGCCGCGGGGCGTTACGCCAACGCCGTCGACCAGTTCGCCAGCTTCCAGTCCGATGCGCCCGCGTGCGATCACTGCGGAGCCATCACCGTGCGGAACGGGAACTGCTATCTCTGTCACAACTGCGGTAACAGCATGGGTTGCTCGTAACGGAATGCCGGGTAACCGGGCAAGGAGCCGCCTGCCTGTGGGGACCCGCGGGCAACCCATGCGTTCCGCAGGCTTTCCACAGGTCCTCTCCCGTAGACGTGACCCGACGGAATGCGGCGGGCCGCCGCGCAAAACGACAGCCGCCCCCGCGGCGATCAGCGGGAGGCGGCTGTGGTTGCCTGGGCGTCGCGCTAGAGCGACTTACATGTCGTAGTACATGCAGAATTCGTACGGATGCGGCCGCAAGCGCAGGGCATCCACTTCGTTGGCCGTCTTGTACTCGATCCAGGTATGGATCACATCCTGCGTGAACACGTCTCCCCGCAGCAGGAATTCGTGGTCCCGGGATAGCGCCGCCAGGACCGCGTCCAGCGAGCCTGGCGTCTGGGGCACTTCGGCGGCCTCCTCGGGCGGAAGGTCATACAGGTCCTTATCGAGCGGTCCACCCGGATCCATCTTGTTCTGGATCCCGTCGATCGCCGCCATCAGGATCGCGGAGAACGCCAGGTACGGATTGCAGCTCGGATCGGGACAGCGGAATTCGATCCGCTTCGTCTTCGGACTCGGGCTGTACATCGGGATCCGGCAGCAAGCGGACCGGTTGCGCTGCGAGTACGCCAGATTGACCGGCGCTTCGAAGCCCGGCACGAGCCGCTTGTAGCTGTTGGTGGTCGGATTGGTGAAGGCCAGGATGGCGGGGGCGTGTTTGAGAATGCCGCCGATCGCGAACAAAGCTTCATCGCTGAGCCCTGCGTAGCCGCCGCCGGCAAACAGCGGTTCGCCACCTTTCCACAAGGAAACGTGCGTGTGCATACCCGATCCGTTGTCGCTGAAGATCGGTTTGGGCATGAACGTGACCGTCTTGTTGTACCTCTTGGCCACGTTCTTGATGATGTACTTGTACATCAACAGCGTATCGGCCATCGCCACCAATTCAGCGAATCGCAGGTCGATTTCCGACTGGCCCGCCGTACCCACTTCATGGTGCTGCGCTTCGACTTCGATTCCGCAGTCCATCATGGTCTGCATCATTTCGTTGCGGATGTTCATCATCTGATCCGCGGGAGGCACCGGGAAATATCCCTCTTTGTGCCGCAGTTTGTACCCCAGGTTCGGGCCTTCGTCCCGGCCCCGGTTCCACTGTCCCTCGACACTGTCGATGTAGTAGAAGGCCTGGTGCTCCTTCTGATCGAAGCGGATGTCATCAAAAATGAAGAATTCGGCTTCGGGCCCAAAGTATGCCGTGTCGGCAATGCCGGTACTCTTCAAATAGTTCACCGCCTTGCGGGCGACATTGCGGGGATCGCGCGAGTAGTCTTCGCGCGTGATGGGATCCTGGATATTGCAGATCATCGACAGGGTGGGAATCTGCGTAAACGGATCGAGCAATGCCGTTTCCGGCTGCGGAACCACGAGCATGTCGCTCTCATGAATCCCCTGCCAGCCGCGAATGCTCGAGCCGTCGAATCCGATCCCGTCTTCAAACACGTCCTCGTCGAGCTTGCCGACCGGGATCGTAAAATGCTGCCACAGCCCGGGAAAATCCATGAACCGCAAATCGACCGCCTTGACGTCCTTTTCTCGGCACAGGGCCAGAACTTCCTTAGGAGTCACTGTCGCTCCCCCTTCCACAACTGGGTGTGCTCACGTGTGTTGTTGCCAACACGGTTACTGTCTGCCTCGGCAACCCCCCGGACGAAGCTCGGCGCGCACCGGCAGACCCGCCTCATGGCGGACCCGCCGTGCAACACGGGTACCATTTCGTCCAAGACGAACCGGCATGATAGACCATAATTCACGGAATACAATCGGCTTACGCGAATTTGACGCCTTTTCGGAAGGTCCCCCGGGAGGTGCCCGTGCTGCCTGCATGTTAGGCAGGCCGTGAACAGCACTTGCGCAGTAGAGCGGCCCGCGCGACGCGTCGCCATGCGCGACGGGTACTGCTTGGCTGAACGGCCGGCGGTCAGGACGCCGGCCCGGTGGGCGTGGCCGTCTTGGCCCGCGGTTCGACACCCTGGTGTGCCGGGCCGGCGGTGGTCCTCTGCTGGACGGCCGTTCGGCGAGCCAGTATCGCCAGGAACGACGGTACCAGGAATGTTCGCACCAGGAACGTATCCAGCAGCACGCCCAGCGACAGCGCGAAGCCCAATTCCAGCATGCCGCGCAGCGAACCAAACATCATGGATACAAACGTACCGGCCATGATCACGCCGCAACTGGTGATGATTCCGCCCGTTTGAATGATTGCTTCGCGCAGGCCTTCCGTGGGGCCTCGCCGCCGTTGTTCCTCAAAGACACGCGTGGTCAGATAAATGTTGTAGTCTTCGCCTACGGCAATCAGGATCACGAATAGAAAGATGGGCACTTTCCAGTCGAGTCCCGAGAACGACTCGGCATAGAGCCATTCAAAAAAGAGCTGTGTCGCGCCGATCGTCACAAAGTAACTCAGCAGCACCGAGAAGATCAGGTACAGGCAGATCAGCGGACGGCGCAGGACGAGAATCAACACGCCCAGCACGGCGATGACAGCGAGCTTTTGAATCAGGTGTCGATCACTCTCGGTGACATCCTTCAGGTCGCGAATGGCCGCCGTAGTGCCCACGAATTCGAATTGGACGTCGTGCCATGCCGAGTCGACCGTGCTGGCCCGTGCCGACAAGCGGGCATCGACATGGTCCAGGACGGCCTGCGCTTCGGGGGAAAAGGGATCTTCCGCCAGGATCAGGTCAAAGCGTGCAACGTGGCCCTTCCACTCGGGCACTTGTGCCACAAAACGTGCCTTGGTGATAGCGTGGCGCTTGGCCGCCAGTTTCATGAGTCCGGCTTTGGAGAACGGTTGCAGGTAACCGGGCTTGTCCCCGAGCGGCTCCGCGAGGCTCCGCACGGCGGTCACGCCGTCGATCTCATACAGGGTCTTGGTGAGCAACGCGATATTGCGTTCCCCCTTGGTACTGTCGAACCCGCCCGACGGTTTCAGTGCCAGCACGGTCAGCGGGCCCGTTTCGCCCGCCGGAAAATGCCGCCTCAGCAGCGCGGTGCCGACGACGCTGGGCCGACGACGCTGTAGTTCCCCCAACAGGTCGTACGTAATCCGCACCGACTGGCCCTTCCAGGCGAAGGGCAGCATCAGCAGCAGGCTTGCCGTCAGAATCAGTCCCGGTCGGGCCAGGATCTGGCGGGCCGCGGTCGGCCACACGTTGCGTCTCCACGCTGCGCGGCGCCGCAGAACGGTTTCCTGCCCCACCGGCGCGGGCGCGCCAAAGGGCCAGAAAACCACGCGGCCCAACGCCATCAGTAATGCGGGCGCCAAGGTCACGCAAGCCAACAGTGCGATCAGCAGGCAGACAGCGATGGCCGGCCCGCTGCTGGAAAATTTGCCGAAATCGGCGAATGCCATCGTCGCCAGCCCGACCACCGTGGTCAGCGCACTGGCGACCAGCGCATCTGCGACCTGCGACAGCGCGCGGGCGACCGCGTCGGGTTGCGACAAGCCTCGCGCCAGCTCTTCCTTGTACCGAGCGATCAGGAACAGGCAGTAGTCGGTCCCCGCCCCGTACAGGATGACCACCACGAAGATCCTGGTGGTCTTGAAGATCTTGAACTGCCACGCCTCCATCGTCGATTGCCGCGCCACGTCGGCCACGACGGCGACCAGATCCGTGGCGACCGATATCGATGCCACAATGCACAACAACGGGACAACGACCAGCAACGGCGCCCGGTATACGACCAGCAGGATGATGACAACCAGCAATACTGCAAAGGTTTCCGTGCTGCGAATGCTCTCTGCGGCCGAGGTCAGCATGTCACCGCCGATGGCGGCCGACCCGGTGATTCCCAGCGCGAGCCCGGGCGGTGCCTCCGCGCGGGCCGCGGCAAGCTTTTCTCGCACGGTCTGCAGCAGTCCGATGTTCTCGGTGGCCATGAATTCCGTGGCCAACTGCAGCACGACCAGCACCGACTGGCGGTCCCGGCTGCGGAGTTTGCGGCCCACGACCGGCGTGCGATGGGTCCAGACGTCAAGAATGGGCAGCGATTGCTGCAGCCCGCGAAACGTCCGGGCCAGCTTTTCGGCGACCGTTAGGTCGGCCGGCCCCAAACGACCGTCCTGGCGCGCCAGCACCAGGACGATCTGGCTCTTGGCCTGATCCTCCGGAAAGGCCCGCCGGATCAACGCCTGGCCCTGCGCGCTGGTCATCTCGGGTGGCAGGTGTTCCAGATCGCCGTCATAGGTTACCTGGTTCCAGGTCGGCGCAAGTCCGGCGCGTTGGGCCAGCTTGGGACCGGCGACCAGCACGGCCCAGCCGGCCAGCACGAGCAGCCAATGGCGCGTTACGAGGTTGCCCAAACGCCCGAACATGACGGTTCCTTGTCGAACAAAGCGGCCCCCGAAGGGGTACCCTCACGAAGACCGGCCCGGTCCGGTCGATGCTCCGGCGATGGCGGCAGGCGAGGTCGAAAGGCAGCACATCGGAATGACGAGACGGAAAGCCCCCCCTGCTTGGAGACTATTCGCACGGTGGGCCGGTGGACGGTCAACGCGTGAGCAGGCGGAGCCAGGCGCCGAGACCGCGTGGCACAAGCGGCCAAGTACGCCCGGCAGGATTCGAACCTGCAACCCTCGGTTCCGAAGACCGATGCGCTATCCAGTTGCGCCACGGGCGCTCGTCGGGCCGCCGCCGGCCCGTCAATTCCACTCCCTCCGCCATGACTGTCCAGCCACGGCAATGCGTTCGGGCCGCACACCGGCGGCCTGGGCCAATCCGTTTGGGGACGCGCCGCCACCAGGTATCCGGGCTGCGCCATCGGCTGGCTAGCCTGGCATCCCGCCGCCGAACCACCGTAACGTACGCCCATGTTGCTTCAGCGACAAGGGCATCCAAGCCTTTCTCAGCGGCGGAGCGACCGGCGCGCATTCGTCGTAACTGAAAGCGGCGCTTGCCCCTAGCTATCCTGCATGCTATAAGCCAGAGGCAGCATCCGCACACCGTGTTACCCCCCCTTCGCGATGCCGAAACCCTACGATGACGGCGGTGACTTTGCGTTTACTGGACGGCGCCGACCGCGGCGCGGTTTACGAGGACATCCAGACACCGGTGACGATCGGCCGGGAAGAGGGCAACACGATCCAGCTCAACGACGAGCGGGTCAGCCGTTTTCACGTAAAGATCCAGGACGACCATGAAAACGTCGTACTGACCGATCTGGAAAGTACCAATGGTACCCGTGTCAACGGCGAAGAGATCCAGCTCCGGATTCTGCGTTACGGCGACGTGATCAGTATCGGGCGCTCGCTGTTGCTGTACGGCAAGCGTCAGCAAATTGCCCAGCGCCTGGCGAGTTTACGCGATGCGGAGGGGACCCACTGGAACCAGGAATCGGTCCCGTTGCCGGAAGTCGATATGGACGCCCCGTCGCTGGACTTTGAACTCAACTGGGGCCAGGACTCCGACCTGCAAAGCACGCTGCACATCCCCGTACTGCCCGAGCTGCCGCAGCGGCTCAGTCCGGCACAAGCCGCGCAACTGTCGGAACTTCTGGAATACCTGCACGTTCGCATGCGCAATCTCGTCAACTCGGTAAAAATTAAGAGCAGCGACGATCGCGTGACGTTGGAAGCCCGCCAATGGCAGAACGTGATCGATTTGCACGCGAGACTCGCGGAGCTACTGCGTTCGATTGGCGATCCCGACAGC
>Ga0315534_1000774_pt1 | contig 22378 bp, 22 predicted proteins | sample SalMarSW160240MG_FD_203094 | JGI IMG/M metagenome (GOLD analysis project Ga0315534, IMG submission 203094) | Salt marsh sediment microbial communities from the Plum Island Ecosystem LTER, Massachusetts, United States - Salt Marsh Sediment SW1602-40 ...
GGATGAATCGTTTTACGCCCGTGGGCCGCTGCCGGGCGAGGTGAGGATTCAGGCCGATGGCGTCTTTCAGAACGCCCACTCGCCCCCACGCATAATGGCCTCTGCTTCGCCGTTCTCATTGATACCATCGATGTCCAGCTCAGCCGAGCCGACCATGAAATCGACGTGGATCTGGCTGTGATTTCCACCAGCCTGTTTGAAATGTTCATCGTTCATGTCCATCCCACCGTCCAGACAAGCCCGGATCCCACGACCCAATGCGATATGACAGGCAGCATTTTCGTCAAAAAGGGTGTTGAAAAACAGCAAACCGGATTGCGAGATCGGTGAACTGACGGGAACAAGTGCGACCTCTCCCAGACGGGCAGCATTCTCATCGGTTGCGATCAGATCTCTAAGCTGCTTCTCGCCTTTCCCCGCCTTGATCCCGACCACCTTTCCTCCTTCCAGGGTCAGTTGGAAATCGTCCATGATATTGCCAGCGTAGCTAAGCGGTTTGGTGGATGAAATTTTCCCGTCGGCGCGCTCGCGGTGAGGCAGGCAGAAGACTTCTTCAGTGGGGATATTGGCGGTGAACGGAATCCCGCCCTTGGTTTTCATCCCGGCGTTCTGCCAGATGTGCCCATGCGGCAGACCGACCGTCAGATCTGTACCGGGGCCGCGATAATGCATCGCATCGTAGTTCTTACCGTTGAGGTAGGAAGCACGCCGTGCCAGATTGGCGATGTGATCATCCCAGGCCTTGAGTGGATCTGGACGATCGACCCGACAGGCTTTGAAGATCGCCTCCCATAAATAACCAACGCGCTCGCCTGGATCGACATTCGGGAAAACCATGTCAGCCCAGCCTGGAACTGGCGCACCGATGCCGACCCAATTTACGATGTTGCCGGTAATGTAGCCAAGCGCCGGTTGCAGATGCTTGTTGGCTGTCTTTGTCACCAGGTTGACCAGGTCGCTTTGCTGGTCCTTGAGCAGCTGAGGATCTTCGGCGAAAATAACCATAATCGCATCGCCGCGCTCCAGGTAACTGAGCATCGCGTTTACAAACCAATCCGGATATTCCTCGAAAGAATCCTTTGGGGCGTTCTGGTAGCGAAGCAAGTCCATCTCTTGATCGCCCCAGATCACGTCGACGAAGGGTGCGCCGGCGTTATAGGCGGCAACAGTGATCTCATGCACCAGCGGGGCAAGCTCGAGCGGCACCCCGCGGTTGAGCCACTTGCCGATGATCATCAGGCGCTGACCGGGTTGCAAATTGTTACCAATCCTGACGGCAACCTGGGCGTATTTCTTAAGCTTGAGATCAAATGCATCAGACATGTACAGCTCCAAAAAGTGGACTCTAACGCCAGTCAGGCGTGAGCCAGGTTGGGAAATATTGAGGGATTGTAGACCGCTTCCAGCCAGCAGGCCAGAGTAAGGAGGAACTCCGACTGAACTCAAACATCCCAATACGGAGATGTAGAAGACGGTGGGGAACCTATTGTGGCTGGGTCTGGCTTATGTCCCCCCTGAACTTGATCGGACGGATTCGAAGAAGGACCAGATCAGGCCACCCGCTTCTGCATCACGGCTTACCCTTCCGATCAAGAAACCCGGTGCGTACTGGCTTCCACCCGGCCATGTATGTCCACCGCCCTGAACTTCGTACAAAACAACCTGGGTACCCGCGTCGCAATCTGCGTAGGATTCGCGTCGGATGCGTGTTCCATCATCCGGGTCGAGATCTGGCAGATATTCTTCTGCAGGGGTCGGTGAACAGTGGTTGGCATCCACCCAAAATTTAACCGTCTCCGGTGTCGAGAGTGCGGCTCCAAGATCCTGGCGGAGAAAGTGGACCTGCCCTACACCATAAGGGACAAGCGGATCCTCGGTGCCGTTCATCAACATGATCGAAACCGGCTTTGCTGGGCGGCACTCTAAACCTGCCGGCAGAGCGGCGATCACGGCCGCGACACCGGTCAGGAGATCGGAGGCTTCGCATGCCAGCCGCAGCGACATCTTGCCGCCGTTGGAAACACCGGTGGCATAGATCTGCCCCGGATCGATGTTGTTGGTGTCCTCCATCTACTCCATCAATCCCAGAGCGAACCACACCTTATCTTCCAATAGGGAGATTGCCACGCCCCTGTGGGGCTCGCAATGACAGTTATCCCTCATGCACACGCCACATATCGTCGTCATCAAAGATCTTTTCTGTCTCCGCTTCGCTCCCCACTGCATCACGCTCAACCTGCCGTTGTGGCCGCTCATCGCCAAGTACTTCATCATAGTACTCATGCTGGATGAGTAGGTTCATGATCTCATTCGTCCCGGTCCAGATCTGGGACAATCGGTAATCACGCACCATGCGCTCCACCGGGTAGATATCGGTGTAGCCGATGCCGCCCATCACCTGCATCGCCAGGTTCGCAACCCGCCAGGCGGTATCGGTGGCGAACTTCTTCGCCTCGCTCACCAGCCGCCGGCGGTTGGGGACGTCCTCATCGACGGCACGCGCCGCCATGTAAACCATCGCCCTTGCCGCGTCGAGCTGTGTGATCGCATCCGCCACCATGAAGCTCACACCCTGGAAGCTCCGGATGCGCTGCCCGAAGGCGCGGCGCTTATCGCTGTAGCGCGCGGCGATCTCCAATGCCGCCCGCACACCCAGGCTGGCCGCAGCCGAGGTCAAACGTTCGGGGATCATCATCTGGTTGAAGACCTGCGCTCCGCTATGCAGCTCACCAATCAGATTCTCCTTCGGCACTTCGACTTCGCGAAAGACAATCCGTCCCGTCCCGCCGCCGCGTGTGCCCATCAGACCGTACTGGTACTCGGTCTTCACACCAGGCCCACGCTCGACCAAGATGGCGCTGATGCGCTGGTGCCGGTGCGCCGCTTCGTCAAAGTTCGTACGGCAGTACACCAGGAACAGGTCAGCCTCGGTCGCGCCGACGACGAAGCGCTTCTGGCCATTGATGACGAAGGTGTCGCCCTTCAGCTCGGCGCGCGAGGTGGCGCCGAAGAAATCCGACCCGCCGCGCGGCTCGGTCAAGGCTTCGGCTGAGATCATCTCACCCTTCAAGAGCGGGCGCAGATAGCGCTCCTTCTGCTCGTGAGTACCGAATACGTGCAGCGCCTCGCCCACAATCGAAGGCATCACATAGGCGCAGCCAAGCGTCGTGCCAAGGATACCGATCTCTTCTTCAGCAATCACCTCCGCCGTCCACGGTAAGCCGCGTCCACCGTATTCAGGCGCGAACCGCAACCCTAGCAGGTTCGCTTCCCCCAGCGCACGCACGTAGTCACGTGGGTATTGGATTTCATCCCGGTCGAGCGCGCGGAGAAGCTCGTGCGGCACCTGCTCGCGCACGAAGGTGCGCATCTCAGCCTGGATTTCACGCTCTTCCCTGGTCAACAAGCTCTCGTAAAACATCTCCAGATCCCTTTCTTTTTCGCAGGCCTGCATCAACACAATTCATACACGCTTCCCGATTCTAGGGCAAGCAGTTGAGCCCATCCGCCAGACATTTCCACTCAGCTCGTGATGGACATCTACCCAGAGCCAGCCGCATTCCAAAATTTCACTCCAATTTGGGAATAGAAAAGAAGACCCGGATCTAAACCAAATCGAGTGTATGGCGAGAGCTTAAGCTGCGCTGTAAGGATCCGGTAGATGGTCAAGAAAAGCCCCGATACCCCGTTCGTGGCGTATATCGCGATTACCCACAACGAGGATATATCGGTCCCACCAAATAATCCATGTCCCATGACACGTAAGAAGGTCCCATAGCTCAAGAGTTGGATTGCCCGCCAGCGCCGACTCCCCAGCTTCTTGCGGGGGATAGAATGTAGGCGTCACGAGCAGGGAGAGATCGATGCCGAGTTGACCCAGGCCTGCCCATAGGGGACGGTAGTTCGCCAGACCAAAAGGAAGCAGCATGCCCGCCAGCGAGGGGCTGATGTACTTGTCCCCAAGCAGGATCAACGCGCGAGACAGCTGAAGGCGATCGCAAGCAGGCTAACATCCTGGTACAGATCGAAGGCTGCAGGTCCCCCTGGCCAGAGCTGTGCCAGCCGATTCGTGATAATCAAACCAAAGGCCATCGGAAGCCAGAGCAGCAAGTATTGCGATGGATGGTCAGCTTGAATTCATCAGCCCGGTTGGCCAGGGAACTACTGCTCATTTGAGATTGCCAGTTGGAAAGTAAGAGGCATTAAACACGTCGACTCTTCACCCCAAACCACATCGCCACAAGCACAGCACCTATGAGCATAAGCCAGGGCAGATCCAGCGCGAATCCTACGAGCAGAACCACGAACCCCAACCACCCGAATACCGTCGCCGCCATCTTCGGACGTCGGGCATTGAGAGCAACCTGCGGCTCTTGTCCAATGAGAGTTGGATCAAGTTTCTTTCTCAGCGACTGAATTGAGGGCTCGGTCAGCGTTGAGCCATCGGGGAAGACCAGCGTGGGTACGCTTTCGTTTCCTGCGTTGATTTCCCGGACACGCAATCGTCCAGGTTCGTCCCGTCGAATGTCCACGTAGGTATACTCTACCCCAAGTTTATCCAGTGCAGCCTGCACCGAGTGGACCTGGGGGCAGTAGGCATGTCCGTAGAATACGATTGGATCGGGCATCGGTTTATGCTGCCTCAAGGCACGCAGATAGGCGGGGGAGTCCCCGAATACGTTGGCGTGATGGCGGAACCCGTCTGGTTGAAGGTCGTGCCATCCCAGGTGTACTGGAGCGTTTGCCTGTTGCAGGGACAGCAGTTTGGTTCACCGTAAAGGTAAAGCGACTGTTCGAAAATGATGTTGTCGCCAACTTTGCTCCACGTCCCATGAACGCCTTCGTTGAAGTACACCCGGGTTAGTCCGGCTCCATTCCAGACGTGGATGCCGAGCTCGAGAATGGCGCCGGAGCCCGAGTAGCGCATAGGGACGATCACCAGCTTCTGACAGCCACCAAATATGTAATAACCCGCCTGGTCCTCGATCTGGCGGATCATAGGATCTCCACCAGCGATATTCCAGACGTTGACCCAACCCGACCCATCCCAGTCATCGACCGAGATGGTTTTCCCACTCGCCCCACCATTTGTGAGTCGAAGCCGCTGGTAGGTGCCATCGCAGTTCAAGCTTATGCTCCCGGCCGGCGGCTCCGGTGTGACCGTGGGCGGAACGGGCGTCGGTGGTACCGGCGTTGGCGGGACAGGGGTGTCGCTGGGGATGAGTGTTGGATCGATGCTGGTGGGTGTGGGGCCAACTGATGTAGGGATATCGCCTCGGATAACTTTCGGTGTTTCTGAGGTAGGTGTTGCAGCCGGTAATGGAAGGTTGCAGCCCGCCATGAATAGGACCAGGATGACCAAGTAGATCATGGGGACAGATGCCTGGTGCATACGTGTCATTTGCTGAGTCCGATCTCCGCCATACGCAATCTTAAGGCGCGCCCACAAATCATGGTAGTTTAGAGAAAAGGATTCCGGAGTGCAATTTATCAGGATTGGAATTCTGGTTTGATAATCCTCTTCACCAAGTTTGCCTCCTTTTCGCTGTGGATATATTGTTACCACAATGGAAGGACATCCCCCGCTCACTTACAGGAGGATCAAGCAATGCAGCGCATGCTCTGTCCGCTCCGATAGGTATCACTCCTGGCGATCGTGTCCATTCTGAATGCCTGTAGCAGCGCAGAGCCCCTTCCTACACAGGCAGTCCAACAGCCAACTACTGCGATACCAGCTTCACCCACAGCAAGACCTTCATTAACGGCAACCGAAACACTTACCCCGACTCCCTCATCAACGCCTACACACACGTCTTCGCCGACTCAAACCGAAACTCCAACCCCGGAAAATACGCGCACCGAAACAGTTACACCGACAGAGCCGCCTCCGGTGATAATCGCAAATGGAAGCGTTAATTGTCGCTACGGACCTGACGCAGCCTACCTTTATGCCTGGGGGCTCTCGCAGGGTGACATAGCTGAGGTCAAGGGAAAAAACTATGCGGGTACCTGGTTATGGATTGTTCCGCACGATACAGTTTGGACATGTTGGGTTGCGGCCTCGGTCGTTACTCTCAATGTAGAACTCGAGAGCATTCCAGCTATCTTTCCTGTACTGCTCACCAACAATCAAGTGCCTGCTCCGAGTGGTGTGCACGCAGTTCGCGCCGGAAATAACGTGACCCTATCCTGGAATCCAGCCCCCCCATCCGTTGACCTGGGTTACTTGATTGAGGCCCGCATCTGCCTCGGGGCTTACCAATGGGATGTTGTCTACAGTACACTCAATCCTTCCTACGTCATCAATGATCCCCAAACCTGCGGAGCGGCTTCGTATGGACAGGTGCGCGTGTTCAATTAGCTAGGCTATTCCACGGCTGTCAAAATTAATTGGCCGTAAGGGAAGAAAAATATTTTTTACGATCACATTCCAGACATGGCTCTACCCGATCGAGATCCCGAAAGATGTGGTTTTCCACCTGATCCCCGCCGTACATAACCACCTCTCCGAACCAGATTCAGGATGGTATTTCGGTTTTGGTGGAGTCAAATAACCGATATTATAAGAGAACCGGATCAAACCTCAGGGGTCGACATACCCTCTTAATCCATCCAATATCCGCACCATCGCCAGCGTATCCAGTTCACAGTAGGCCCAGAGTGCAGCGCGCAGCGCAGCGACTTGCGTCGAATCGTGCTCATCCTCGAGCTGGAAGAAGGCCTCCATGGCTGCCTCGCCATGTTGAATATCCAGCACCTCGTAGGAAAGATCCTGGGCGAAGACCGGAAGGACCACTTTGAGCGAGTTCGAACCACCCATATCCGGGTGCCAGAACCAACGCTTGCGGAAGGGGTCGAGCAGATCCACCATGCGCTCCATCCGAGACTCGATTTCGGCGGCTTGCTCAGGATATGCCCGCGCCAGCTCTGCCAGTATGCCCTGCTCGAACGGCCGGTGGTAGACGACGATATCTCCTGAGCTAACTGTGTCCACCAGCAAGCGCTCCAAGAACTCCGGCCTGGGATCCGTACCGGCCTGCGCCAGGAAACCATGATGTGTGACGTCACCTCCCGGTTGCTCCTGGATGTGCAGTGAGTACTGGAAGGGCAGCTGGCTGTACGGGCTCAGCCCTTCGTAGCGGGGGATCGGGTGCCCGATCGTCTCGAAGTCCAGGTAGCAGAGCGGATAGGTCAGCGAATCGAGGAAGGTCTGCAGCTGCATCCGGTCGTGGATCGTCTCCCCGGCCTTATGCGCCGCTATGTGGAACAGCGAGCGCTTGTCAAGAGGTTCATCGGCAGGGATGGATTCAATCTGGGTTATTCCCTGTTGGTAGAGCCCGTAGGCTTTCTTCCCAATGAAGTAGACGTCAAAGACAGAAGGCTGCGGCAGGTGTGACCAACAGTGCTGTTTGAAGCTGCACTCCACAGGATCCGTGCAGTGCGGACCGATGTCGATGCTTGGGACTACCTCACTCGCCAGCACCGACTTGCAAGCCGCAAGCTCAGTTTCGACTTGTTTTTGAAGTGCGAGCACATCATCGAGAAGTGACACCTCAGTGAAGAGCTGCCCAGGATCGAGGTCGCCGCTTCGTGCGTATTCACGGTTCAAACGGAGCAGCGCGGCATCCTCGAGCACCAGTCCAGAATGCTGGAGCACATAATATTGGATGGCCACGTCCCACAGGTGCTCGGGCTTGGCGCTGGTCGTGCTCTTGACCTCGATCAAGCGCCAGCCATGCTCGCCGTGCAGCAGGATGTCGGCCACGACCCGCACACCTTCTGCCTCGAAGGCCGCCTCATAAATGACTTGAGCGTTATTGTCGATCGCCTCGCGCGTGCGGTCGAGCGATTCCTGGTAGGAATCCGGGACGCGCGCCACCTTTCCCCCCGGGTAGCGCGCCTGTGCCACCTGTCCCACCAATTGACCCAACCGCATACGTAGCTGTGCGCCAGCATCGGGAGGTGGTGCCAGTTCGGGCTGCAGCGTATTCAGCATGAGCGCCTTCTTGCACTGCACGCCGAGCAGGAAGATTGATTTGTTTAGCAATGCTTCAGGCAAAGGATCCATCTGATCTCCGGATTGCGAAAACGTGGATACCGCGGGCCTGGTTATTTGCCATCAGCCCCACACCATTAATCAATTTTTCATACAAGCAGGCCGCGTGGTGAATAAACTTCCCGGCGAAGCGAGATGATTACGCAACACCTCTTGCTAGATTGTAGGTCTATTCGGTGAAAATGTAGGAAAGGCTGTCGCACCTTGGACTAGTCAATTTTGGGCTTGTGATGGCCGAGGAGCCTATAACTCAAGACCACTGCCACAAGAAATACGACCGCTGCGGCTCGGTACATGGCTGCATAACCGAACGAATCTATGCACCAGCCAGCCAGGAAGGGCGACGCCAGTGTTGCCGGCGCAACGAGCGTGTTCGCCATCCCGATGTAGGTCGACTGCTCGTCGGGTGAACCGAACTCCAGGCTGAAGACCATCGTCGTCGTCCAACCGACGACACTTGCCACGCCGGCCAGGCCAAAGATCACGAACCAGGCCGGTATCGAGGTTAGCCACCCGGCCAGGACAACACTGAGCAGCCCCGTAAGTGCACCAAATAGTAGCACGACCCGGTGGCCTTTGCGGTCGCCCAGCACACCCAGGATCGGGTTGGCAAGCATGTCACAGAAGATAAGCACACCTGTCAACCATCCCACCAGTCCGGCGCCGGCGCCCAGCTCACCTACGGCATAGACTGCGTAGTATGAGAAGGCGCCCATGCCGAGTTGGAAGAAGAACTTCTGGAGCAGGAACCAGCGGAAGTCGACGTCGGACGCCAAGAGCCGTTTGACCTCAGCCCAAGTATTGGCACGGTGCCCAATCGGCAGCGATGGGGCATGATCATCCTCACGGGTAGCCGCCAAGAAGAAGAAGGAGATGACCATGCTGCCACTGGCCAGCAAGAAGCAGAGCGTAAAATCGAGCGGGGAGTTATAGCGTTCCAGGATTTGACCGGCTACGACAGCGGTGATGCTGGCGAGCAGGTTTGCGGCCGAGGACTGCGTCCCGAAAAACCTTCCCCGCCAGGGTCTGGGAATGATCTTGCTGACCATCGACTGCCAGACGGTGGCTGTGAGACCTCCTCCTACTCCTTGCCAGATGAGCAGGATAAAAACGACTGTCAGTGCCGTCGTCCGGCTGAGCCCGGGCAGGAACCACGCCAGCAGCGCCAGGCCCAGGAACGGCAGGCGTTCGAAGGTCGTCATCGCCAGCACCATCGGCTTGTAGCGTGAGAGGCGGCGGATGCGGCTGCTGGTGAACAGCTGCGGCAGCTGCCACCCGACGGCGTGGATCGCAGGAATCAACCCAATCAAGATTGGCGAGTCGGTCAATTGGCTAACAAAGAGCGGGATGATGGTAATGAAGGAGGCAAACCCGAGCGCGGAACCGAAGAAGACACCATCCATGATGTTGACGATGGTGTTAAAGCGCACATGATCGTGTGCGGTGCCGACCTGGGACGAACCTTCGCTCATGATGTGTATCTCAAGCCGGCCAATGTGCGTGATGCAAGCCAGCGATGGGATCGGCGGCTATTATAAGCGAGGAATGCCCCTATGCATCATTGCGTGCTCTGCCCTAAAAAGGTATGGCAATCCTTACCCTTGTCGGGTCGATGCTATCCCCGGAGGCCAGGGAGATTGGAGGTGAGGCAGATTGCTCAGTCACCTGGCGGCACCTCGCACAGACGAATGGGTGTCACTGCGAGCCCCGCAGGGGCGCGGTAATCCATTGAGGATGACAGGGAACAAGCATCAGATCTCAAAGCGAATACGAAACGATGACTTTGTCGTCTTCCAGTCCCTCGAGATGAGCCAGGTGGGATGCTCTCCTGTCTGAATAGAGAAAGGATTTGAATCCTACGGCTGAGGCAGCCGCAGCAGGCAGTTATCACTCCCTGTATTGTTCGGCACGTAGCCGTCAGCATGCCAATCGTTGAACCAGTCTGTCCCATTGATCACATAACGGAACTGGTACTCGCCTGGTTGGAGTTCATGGGCCAGGCTGTAGACGGTCTTCCGCAGCTTGAGCGGGTGGATGGACTTGTTCCAATCGTTGAAATCACCCACGAGGTGGACGCTGCGGACATTAACGCCGACAGGCCATTCCTCCTTCGGTAGCTCGAATTTCACCTTCCAGATTTGACGCGATTTAACATACGTTTTCGTAATCATCTCACACCTCTTGAGTTCCGCATGTCGATCGGAGCGCACCGGCTGGCCGCGTTGATCGAAAGAGTGGAAAGATCATCGAGGCTCACGATAGCAAGCCGACTGAAGCATGCAATAGATTTTCGAGGACTAGGGGATAATGTGCATAACCATTATCATGCGATCAGATTAATATTTCATTAACTATCTCCATCGAGAAGGCTTTGTGCTGAGAATTATCGGACTTGTATTTCAATTCGCAGCCATTTCAAGCTTCAGCTGGAGTAATTACAGAAGCTCATGAAAGACTAGGCTGCATCGCTTTGGCTCTCATAGACCAGGCACCCTGCACGGGTTGGGTGATCCTGGACAAGCGCCTCGCCAGGTACACTGCGCAGGAGCCAGAGGACCAATATATCCCCGCCGGCGGCGAGGACGAAAAATAAACCATAGATCATCACCAACTGATTCGCGAGTAAGATACCCAGCACATAAGGAACCAGGCCCAGGGTCAGGAGTGGCAGCACGACGCCGGTGCGGTAAATGCGGGCGGGGACTGGGCCGCGCAAGTGTGCATAGGGCGAGAGTGTATGGAATTTAAAGCCAAACCCGACCCGGCTCGCCGGCAGCTGTCCGGCGATGATCCAGCCCAGTGCGTGGAGCACTTCGTGGAAGGTGATGCCGGCGATAAGCAAGGCCAGGAAAAGGGCCAGCCGGCGTGCATCGACCTCCGCCGCCTGTGATGACCCTTTTTGCAACGTGAAGTACAGCAGGTATAACCCGATCCCGAGCGGGAACGAGGCGAGGATCACAATCAGGTTTGCACGTGCGAGCGAGATCGAGCGATCATTTCTCTCTGTTCGATCCCATCCATCACCGGTCAAGGTTCCTCCCACCCGAGCGTTCTACCCGTCAATGTTGGGGAAAACGGCATCCTTGCAGGTTCACCACCGTACGGAAGTGCAAGCGGAGCAAATCACCAAATCAGATCCCTCCGGGGGGAGAAAAAGCTCGGTTATGTCAACCGGTATTAGGAGACTCGCATCAATCCGAGCCCGCGCCACAGCCTGCGCATTATGCCATGCCCGAAATCAGGGTTTAGGAACTGGTTCGGGCAGGAGCCCGGGATGACCTGGATCCCATTCGCCCGGCATTTCTCGACCGCCTTCTGCGAGACGGAGGTCATGCTCGCCGCCAGCCCGGGTTTCGTTCCCAGCATGCAGTGCATCCAGACATGTTTGATCCCCAGCTGCATACACTCCTCCACGATCTGCTCGGTGACCTTCGGATTGGTGAGGATGAAGACTGCCTCCGGCTTTTCGGGGATCGAGGTCAAATCTGGGTAGCAAGTTACGCCCTGATATTCTGAAAGGCGTGGATTCACTGGCCAAACGGTGTATCCTGCATCCTTGAAGCGCCGATAGGCCGTATTACAGCCTGTCTCACGCTGATCAGACACGCCCACGACCGCAATCGTTTTCTGCGCTAGAAAATTCTCAACAAGTATGTCGATCTCAGCCATAAGGACTCCTCCCTTGTCCCGGATACCTCATCCTAATCGCTTCAACGCCGGCTGATGAATCCTACACCCTTGCTTCCCGAGCGGATGATGGGAAGCCGAGCCTACAGCCTGATGGTCACAAGCACGTGTCACCCATGTGAGGGGTTGAGCCTTCCGAGCCAGCGTTTTCGAAAGACCGGAGCAACGCCGGACGGAGAAGTCCGTCGATCAAGTCATAGGTCGGCGTCGGAACACCGCTGGCGCGACCTAATTGAACAATCCTCCCGCTGAAAGCCTCCAACTCGAAGGGCCGTCCACTGGCGACGTCGCGTTGCATCGAGGGTGTTGTGCTGGGTTCGAAGCCCTCAAGTAATTTCATGGCCTTATCGACTGCATCCGGGGCAAGTTTGATCCCCTGTGCGTGCGCCAGGGCATCGACTTCGCGCATCGCGTTTACTAGAATCATACGCGTTTGCGGGACACGTAGAATCTCTCCTGCATTTACCTGGGCAAGCGATGACACACTGCCGAAGGATGCGATGAAGAGGAACTTCGTCCAAATGTCCACGAAAATATTCGAAGAATGAACGGCATCCACCCCACAGTCTTTCCAGGTAGCGAGAATGCCCGCCAGGCCTGGGCAAGGGCGCTGATCGAGTTCACCGGCCACGATGCGGCGCAGCTGACTCGTCTGGTGGATCACGCCAGGCGCTTCCACCATGGAGCTTATACTGCACAGTCCGCCCACGACCAAATCCGATCCGAGTGATGAGATCAGGATTTCGTGCGCGTCGATGCCGTTAAGAAGAGGGAGGATAAGGGTCTGGGCGTCGATAAGAGGCTGCATGTGAGCGCAAGCCTCACTCAGCTGATAATGCTTCACCGCCGCAATCAGGTATTCGACCGGGCCGACCTCCGCTGGGTCATCCGTTGCATCGATCTTCTTGAGTTGGAAATCCCCATGCGGACTTTTTACCTGCAATCCGTGCTTGCGCATCGCCGCAAGGTGCTGACCACGTGCGATGAAGGCGACGTCATGACCTGCTCGAGCGAGCAATCCCCCAAAATAGCCACCGACGCCACCGGTGCCGAAGATGGCAATCTTCATAGGGTTCTCACAAGCTGGCTTTGGAAGCGCCACCATCGAACATTAAGGCATGACCATGGATGAAAGCAGCCGCCGGTGAGGCCAGAAAGGCGATGGTTTGCCCGAACTCCTCCACCGTACCCATCCGCCCCAGGGGGATGCTGCCCGTCACTTTAGAGGACTCCTGTTCTATGCTCGCTCCGCTTCGGGTGGCTCGATCGCTCATCAACTGTTCGACACGTCCGGTCCAGGTCCACGCTGGATTGACGGAGTTGACTCGAATCCCCTTGGAGCCGAACTCGTTTGCCAGCGACTTCATCAGGCCGATCACGGCCATGCGCACGGAGTTAGAGAGGATCAAATTATCGATGGGCTGCTTCACGGAATAGGATTGTGTGGTGACGATGCACCCATAGCCTCGCTCCAACATGTGGGGAATTACCGCATAGCACAGGCGCACCGCGCTCATCAACGTAAGCTGCACAGCTGCTTCCCAATCCGCGGGCTTGAAACTCAGAAAGTTACCCGGCGGGGGTCCACCGGCATTGATAATCAGGATGTCAATTTTCCCAAAGTGCTCGAGAGTGTTTTTTACCAGGCTCTCAATATCCTCGGGCACGGTAAGATCGGCATGAATGGGCAGCACTTCGGCGTCCGTATGGTCATGAATCTCAGCTGCAGCTACATCGATCTGGTCGCTTCGTGAGCAGATCGAGACACGGGCGCCCTCCCGTGCCAGAGCCAGGGCGGCTGCTTTCCCTAGTCCCTTCGAGGCTGCAGTTACGAGTGCAACTTGATCCTTGAGTCCCAGGTCCATGGTGTCGTCTCCATCAGTTGTGTGTGTTGAATCGTAGCGTTCAAGCCGCTTGATATACGGCTACACTCAATGCGTGCCTCAAGGCCTCCCCTGCTCCCATCCCCAGATAAAGCCAACACGCCCCCGGAGGTGGCGCTCCCGCCGCTGGTTGATCCGAAGCGGTATCCCTCCCAGACTTAACCGGAGTCGTCTTTGAGCTCCGCTCAAGCCGTTGGTTTCTTCTTCCCCTGGCGGCGCTCCTCCAATGCCTTCTCGGCGGCTTTGCCATACGGCGAACCCGGAAAAGCCTCTGCCGCTTCCCGGAAGTGCCGCACGGATTTTGCATCGTTGCCCAGCTCGCGCAAGGCGATCCCCAAGTTGTATTGGCACGCCGCTTCGTAACGAATTCCCAGGCCGCCATCCTTGGCCTCATCCAAGACCGTGTTCAGGATGCCTTCAGCACTGGCAGGGTTCTTTCGGAGGAGCTGCACAACCCCCATGTTGGTCAGCACGATCAGCCGGGTTTGCTTGTCAGGGAATAGACCCAAAGCCACTTGCAGGATCGTGATAGCGTCCCGTTGACGCCCTCTTCCAGATAGAAGGTTGGCAATATCCGTGAGCAGGCGGGAGCGCATGGTGACCAAGTAAAGGAAGACAAGGAAGAGAATTGGGTTGACATCTGAGCGGGTGAGATAACCCAGCCCCGAGACCAGCAGCGTGATCAGGGCGGCTTCCAGGGTAAATTGCAAGGAGACCCCCTCACGCCTGATGTGCGATAGGAACCCGAATAGAAAGGCGTAGGAAAGACCTACGACAAGGATCATAAGATAGAAATTCATGGATGGACCTCGTCTGCCGTGTTTTGCGTGGGATAGCTAGATGGCGGCAGATTCATATCAAAGGGCGTGGTTATGCAAACGCATGATCGGCCGTCCGCTGCAGCATCTCTATACCGCGCACTTCGGTCTCGAATAGCGGGATGATCGCCCGGACGGATCCATTGAATTTCCTTTCGATCTCGTCCATATACTCCGCCTGCATAGCAACGCGGTTTTTGACGAAATCTGGCGTGTCTTCCTTTATACTCTGCCTGTCAATCAGCATGTTGACGATCACACCGCCAACGGGGATGCCAAAGTCCTCGAACCATTGGATAAAGCGCGTGATGACCGCGATCGGCAAGGCTTCTGGCAAGGTTACAAAGAAGAAGGCGGTTAGTTCAGGATCGGTGAGCAAATTCTTCGCGTTCTGCATCCGCTGCCGGAAATTAAGGAGATAGTCCATGAGAGGATCTTTTTGCTGCTTCTTACGGCTGTAAGAGAGCAGATCGCGCAGCGATGAAGCTTCCTCCCGGCTCTTCATCATCTTGTTAACCCACAGCGAATAGACGGAAGACATCCCCAACAGACGCCGTGCGTTGGCCGTGGGGGCTGTATCAAACACGTAGACATCATACTCATCCTCGAACATCAGGTCGATCATGTTCTCGAACATGGCCGATTCTTCAAAGGCCGGATTCATGGTCGCTGATTCCACGAATTCGTCGGCCTTGGTCTTGATATCAGCGTACTTGAGAAACCAGCTGATTTTTTCGCGGATCTCCTGCTTGGACCGCTCGATCGTGTCGTGTGTGTCGATCTCGTAGGCAGTCAGGTTCGGGGCATCGCTCACCGGGGTGCGTACGCCGAATACATCCTGATCCAGCAAGCTGGAAAGGCTGTGCACCGGGTTGGTCGAGGCCAGGAGTGTACGCTTTCCCTGCTTCGCGAACCTCAAGGCGGCAGCACCCGCAAGGACGGTCTTTCCAACCCCACCCTTTCCGCCGAAGAAGACGTACTTCAGCCGTGGTTTCTCGTTCAGGAAATCTTGTGTGGACTTAACAATCATGGGAATGCTCCTCAGTGCGGCATACACACCTAAGTGGCTTTGGTCGGAACAGTACCGAACATCGCCTCGGCCATCTTCTTGATCATGGGCAAGCCGGTCACATCTCGTTCGAACTCGGGGATGTGTGCCAGGACTCGATCGCCAAACTGCTCGTGAATGTGCTTTAGGTGAGTCTCCTGCATCTCGAGACGATTACGTAGATATGCTGGGATGTTCTGATCCGCCAGTTCGGGTGGTATGACGCGGTTGACGATATATCCGCAGAGCGGGACATCGTACTTGGCAAAAAGGTCTGCCGCCTTGGCCGTATCCAGCAGGATCATCTCCTCTGGAATGATGACGAAATAGAACGCCGTCTTCTCTTTGTCGGTCAGGATGCCCGAGGAGGTGTTGATACGGTGTTTGATGTCCATTAGTTCGGATAGGATCATATCCTCCTCGGTGGTCTCTTCGCGTTTGATCACCGAGGCGACTTTCGAATATTCCTCCATCTCCTGCCGTAGGCGCGTGATCTTATCGATCCACTCATCGTAGACGCTTGCCATGCTGAGGTAGTAGAGGGCATGCCCCAGCGGCACAAGATCGTAGATGTAGTAGTCGTACTCCCCGGCCACGACGATGTCCACAACCTGATCGAAGATTGCACTCTCTTCCATGGCAGGCTCGGCCGCAGCCGCCTGGATGTAGTTCTCGATCTCTTCCGGGATCTCCTCCATGCCATACATATCCAGGATCTTCTGCCGGATTTCCTGCTGGTAAGCCCGGATGTGCTGATCCGCATCGATTTCCTGGGCGAAGAGATTGGGCATGATTTCAACCGGTCCCTTACCGAAGATGTCACGTTTGAAAATGTCCGATAGCGAAGCTTGCGGATCGACCGAGAATACCAGGACGCGAAACCCGGATTGGGCCAAGTGATATGCAGTTGCTGCTGAGAATGTAGTCTTTCCCAGGCCACCTTTGCCGCCGAACATAATGTAGCGACGTTCAGGGTTCTCTTCAAACATTTTTGCCAATGACATTCGGTCAGCCCTCCTAGGCTAGCGCGTCAGTGAGATCTCTCTCGCGCAGCATGCGGCGTTTCCAAGTTGAAATCTGAGGGACAACATAGGGCAGCAAGCGAAGCGAATAGTAGGGTGGCAGGATCGGCACCCCCAGCAGATCTCCCATTGTGATCAAGATGAAGAGATGCTCCATGCTGCCGCGCGTCTTCAAGGCAAAACGGGTCATATCGTGACCTGCCATACCGTAAATAAACTGAATTGCAGATTGGGCAATCTTCTTCAACAAGCTCTGTTTTTCTTCGGACATCCCATGTCCTCCTTTATCATCGGATCTTGTTTTGCTATGTTGGTTTGATTCTAGCGCCACGACATATCCCGGGCAAACCTACGACCCTTATTCTGGCAACTGGATTCATCCTCTGGATATATCTTGCCGAAGAGTTGCTGCCTGCAAAGACCGTTCTCAGGAGTCTCTCAATCAACCGATTTCCTGGCCGAAGAGATCTGTGAAATCCTTCTCGCGCAACATACTCCTGCGCCAATTCTCAAACGCCGGGACAAGGAATGGCAATAGCCTCATCGTATAGTAGGGTGGCAGGATCGGCACCCCCAGCAAATCACCATAGACGATCAGCGTGAAGAGGCGTTCCTCTTCATGACGTGCTTTATTAAGCTCATGCACCCAGTCGTAGACCGTCATCCCGTAAAGGACATCACCAACCGTCCGGATGACTTTCTTGAAAAATACCAAGAACCGTTCAGATTTTTGATGCATTGACTGCAATCTTCCCATCAACCGTCAGGACTACCTGTGTTATAGAGAGAGACCCATTTGCGAAAAAAAAGAACATCTAACTTAAAGTGCTTCGGTTCTTTGGTGTGTCGCTCAGACCTCATCCCCGGGATTTCATGAAAGCTCAGTTAATCCTAGCACATGAGCGAGGTTCTCCTGCAGGATGCGGTCCAGTGCTGCACGATCCCAACCGACATGAGCTTTCCAATCCTTCACGATGAAAGACGGGTAGCTCCGCACCCGATGCCGCAGTGAAAGGAAGAAACCCTGGAGCGATTGGGGGTCGATCACTTGAATCCAGAACCGATCCCCATAACGCTCAGCCAGGTCGAACAGCCATTCGGCCAGTCGTGCGGCATCTCGAAGGAAATCCTCAGGGTATTGCTCGAGGTCTGTGCGATGGACTTGCTCGCCGATGCCAGTCTGCTGGAAGAACTGCTCACAGTGCGTGCAATGAAAAAAGTTAGACAGAACCGGAGCGATTACTTGCAGGCGTTTTCTAGGCATCGCTGATAACCCTCATACACCCTCTGGGGGTGAGGTTGGCGCGTGTCGTTTACCAACCCACCCCCAGATCCTTTATCAGAATAACCTGCTAGATCAAGGATGCAGTCCGATTCTCTTCTTCCCTATCCGGTAGATAAGTGTCCGATATCGGTCCGCCTCCTGCCGGGCATATCTATCCTGTGGGCAACATCAGAGTTCGGCTGGTTGTGGCTTCCTGGCTCGCTGGAGCGCTTGGATCCCGTCCCACACCAGGATGAGAGCAGCTATAACCAGCACGACGCAGATGATCCCAATCAGAGCCGAGGCAGCCGTCGCTTGAGCGGTTTTGGCCGCCGGCAGATTCTTGAACAGGTTCACATAGGCTACGTATAGCAGGGCAGCAATATCCGTAACGATCATGAAGATCGCCGGGTAGAGTGCCCAGTTGTGCTTTCTGCCCTCCGACAACAGCCACAATGCCACCAGCAGCAAGGCCAGACCTGCCATGAGTTGGTTTGCGGCACCGAAGGCGACCCAGATTGTCAGCCAGGGGATGATCCATACGAACAGTGCTGTCAGGGCCAGAGCCACCAGGCTGCCCACGTGCACGTTCTTCATCACCGGGATTTTATCCCCCACCATCTCCGAGCTCGCCACCCGCATGAAGCGTATCACCAATTGCATGATGGTAATGGCCATGATGGTCAGGAAGACCGAGCCATAAGCCACGCCGAACGTTTGTGGAATCCCGATGTGGCTCAGAAAGCTGGCCAGGCCTCCGGCAAAGACCGCCAGAGCTGCACCTGCGCCGCCGGCATCCAGGAATCCCTGCCAGCCGCCGAAGGCTACCGTCGCCGTCAGGAACGCCATGATGGCGAACCCGGCTTCCATGAACATTGCGCCACCGCCCACAGGCAAGGCGTCGGTCTCCTTCTCCAACTGGCGCGCAGTGCCTGAGGTGGACACCAGACTATGCCAGCCTGAGATGGCGCCACAAGCGATCGTGACAAAGAGCATCGGCCAGAGCGGGCCGGCAGCGGCATTGAACGTGGTATAGGCTGGGAAGTCACCCATGCCTGGGTGCCAGATCAGGAGTCCGATCAAACCGCCGACCATGCCCAGCGTGACGATCCAGAAGGAGACATAGTTAACCGGTTGAGCGAAAGACCAGATCGGGAGCACCGAACCGAGATAGCAGAAGAGGAGCATGAGCAGCGTGCCGACAACGGCCGCCTGGGTGTTGCCCAGGAAGATGACCGGCGATTCCGCCCCGCCATACAGGCCAGAGAAGAAGTTCGAGACGGCTGGCAGCGTCCCAACCCAGATTCCCACAAAGGTTAGCACGACCGTGACAATGCTGGTCATGATGATGTCCTGCTTCCACTTATAGGTCATCTGTCCGGCGATGACACCCATTAGAACTAGGGCGATCATGCCGAAGGGAACCTGCGGTTTGATCATCAGCGATTTTCCGACCGCATTTCCAAATGCGCCCATGATCAGCAGTAGATAGAAGTAGATGAAGATCAAGAGAATGCTGCGGGCACGCGGCGAGATGAGTTTATAGCTGAGAGCGCTCAACGTCTCGCCCTCGCGTCGCACACCCATGATCAAGGAACCGTAATCCTGGACCCAGCCAATGAAGAAGACTCCCAGGATGATCCACAGGAGGGCCGGCAGCCAACCCCATTGGACTGCCACGATGGGGCCTGTTAATGGGGCCAGGGCAGCAACGGATTTAAATTGGTAGCCGAAAAGTACATTTCGGCTGGCTGGCGTGAAGTCGACCCCGTCCATGTACATCTTTGCCGGTGTCGCTTTCGAGTCGTTGGGCTGAACAATGTCTTTGTCGATCTTACGTGCGTAGACCCCATATCCAATACCAATACCGAGTGCACCCAAAAGCAGAATGATTAACGAATTCATGGCTATTCACTCCTCACTCGTTTCTAACATGGACTTCGATGGGGATGGACCTGTCGATCCATTATTCCGATAGGCATGCTCCTTTCTGTCACGCGTTTTCCTGCATACCCAGCCGAAAAAGCGTCGGGCTTTGCTGCTCAATAAGCTCAAACCACTAGTAAGATCCAGCGGATCTAGGTCCAAGACTCACTCGTCAGGTTGTACCTACCAATAAAATCTATTAGGGATAACACTCAAAACACGAAGAGGTACAGGCATGAAGATGGTGATGAAAAATCAAGGAGATTGTGAGGGTATATTGACGATTGTTCATCGCTTATTTCACCGCTGGTCAGGTTCAGGGAAACGACGCCGTCGTATGAGAAAGAATAGCACCTGCCATATTGGCCGAACCGATAACTCTCCACAGTTGTCGCGGTCGGAAGGTCTGGGGGGCCACCCTTTACTATGTACATCTTATGCCTATAAGTTCAGGCACGCAACTTAGTGTTCAATTTCACAAGCTGTTTTTTTATTCAGAAGAAATGCATCACATCCTACATTTAGTGTTACAGTGCCCTTGGCTGCTTGCACGCATGTTTTTTACCAGGCCGAGGGCTGTGAAGCCAAGGCAAGAAAGTTACAGTTTCCAGGACAGACTTCAACAGCGATCCAACGTCGATCACGGATTCACAAATAGTAAATCGATAGCGCCTTCATCATTACCCTTACTGTGATAACAAAAACAGGCGCCCTTTGGGGGCGCCTGTTTCCGGAGCTAGTTTCCCTTGAGCCGGCGCGTGTAGAACGATTCGGCTTGATTAACGAAGACTAGATCGTCATCTGACACAGATCCTCTACGCTAACCCCCCACCCACTTCACCGGGTAAAGTCATAATCGAACAAGGATCCTGCAATCACGTCAAGCTCGCTTGCCGGGGAAGGAAGGTTGACCAACCCGAAGCGGTGGATGGCGGTCAGTTGGTCGAGGTAGAGGAAAGTATCTGCATCCACCCAGCGCAGCCAGGATCCAAATCCCACGCCGAGTGGGGGGAGCCCGACGCTGCCGAGCATCAAATTCAGCGGTTCATTCGTAAAGACAAACTGGGTTGAATCGGGGTTCCACCCCTGCCATGCGAGGTCACCGGTTGCGTAGACACTCTCGGGCGAACCATCGAGCGGCGCTACGATCAGGTCGAATATGTTCGGAGCGGTCTCACGCAGGAAGGCTACTTTGGAGAGGTCCGGCGCGAGCATGGGTGATTTGCCCGAATTGCGGAAGTAGCCGAAACCGGTGAGGTCCAGCAGGGGTACGGCGGCTCCACTCACCGGGACCTGCCAGACCCGGGCGGTAAAATCCACGAACGGATCCTCCCCTGGTATCACCACGTCGATGGCACTCCCATCCGATGACCAGACCGGGATCGGGTAGTACCCATACTCGCTGTAGGTGATGACCGAGGGGAAGGTCAGGTGTTCGGGGCTGCGGCCTGTGCCATCGATATTGGCGAACCCGATGCTGGTCGGCAGCACCAGGGCCAGTCTATCGGCGCCGGGGGAGATGAAGAAATCTCCACCCAAACCTCGGTCCAGGAGCAAGGTCCGGATACCGGTGTCAGCGTCAATCGACCAGAGCTCATTGTTTTGCGCGAGCCCGGGTCCTTCGTAGATCTCACGCGTATTCATCAATAGCGTGTGCGTGCCCGGGATGAATTCGACCTGGTAGGGAGCGTGGTGCAAGGCGCCACCCAAGGGGTAAAGCCCATCGAAGTCCGGTTGAGAGATGAGCAAGCTCTCGGTCATGCTTGTTATGCCCACCACCCGCAGCTCAAATAGCTCCGGGGAGAAAACGTGGCGGACGAACACTGCCAGCTGCCCGTCCGTAGAGAGCACAACGTTCTCAACATCTCCGCTGGAGGTCAATTGGATCGGCGTGCCCCCTTCCTCGACAAACCACACCTCGCCACCGTTGATGTAGGCGATCGACAGCACGCCGAGACCGAGCACAGCAGTGGATGGGGGAGAAGTCGGCACCACACCCGGTTCAACAGTCATCTCGGGTGTGCTCCCCGCCGGGCTTCCACCTGGTGATCCAGCATCCAAGGCGGCAAGCGTGGCCGCGACGAGTGTGCTCAGATCGGGCGTATCGCTGGGCATATTGCAGCCGGCGAGGATGAATACGAGCAGGATGACGAGCACCGTTACAGTGCTTTTTCTCACGGTGAATACCTCGTTGCTCGAAAGCGTCTCGTTAATTTGCCAGGTTCCAAAATGTAGCCGTATCGATGAGCGTCTTGAAATTGGCGGTGTTCTTCGAACCCACTACCAGCCCGAGCCGGCCCTGGGGGTAAGCATCGAGTGTGTACTCACCCAGCAGCTGCCCGTTCGCGTAGAGCTTGGCTTGATTTCCCTCGACCATCACGCCCTGGCGGTTGACCTGGTTTTCACCCGAGACGATCGCTGCGTTCGACTTCCATTCCTGGACGCCGGTGTAGGTGTCACCATCCCATTTATACAGTCGGTAGCGCCCATCACAGGAGAATTCGTAAACGTAGCCCTGGCTGGGATCGGGCGCACGAAAGATGATCCCGTAGCGGTCGAGCCCACTGCACGAGGGACCGGTCTTAACGGAAAGCTCCAGGTAGAAATCAGTTAGATCTGAGCTGACGCCCAGCCCCCACTCATCCAACCCGCCGGTGTTGAAGGCAGTCATGAC
>Ga0315534_1000775_pt1 | contig 22340 bp, 13 predicted proteins | sample SalMarSW160240MG_FD_203094 | JGI IMG/M metagenome (GOLD analysis project Ga0315534, IMG submission 203094) | Salt marsh sediment microbial communities from the Plum Island Ecosystem LTER, Massachusetts, United States - Salt Marsh Sediment SW1602-40 ...
TTTGCTCGGCGCATTAAGCTTTCGCTCGCCGAGTCGGCCACGGGTGTAGCCTGGCGAGACAAGAGCTTCGGTGGAACGCTTGCCTTCGCCCGCGTCACCTGAGCCGAGTGTTGTGCTGCCGATCTCTTTTGGATCAACATGTGCAAGCTCGTAGCGCCCTAAATAAGAAACTGCAAGCTCTCTGAACAAATAATCTAGGATCGAGGTTGCGTTCTTGATGGCCTCATTCCCGCGCACCGGACCTGCCGGCTCGAAGCGCGTGAAGGTAAACGCATCGACGAACTCTTCCAACGGAACGCCATACTGCAAGCCGACGGACACCGCGATCGCAAAGTTGTTCATGAGCGAGCGGAAGGCGGCGCCTTCCTTGTGCATGTCGATAAAGATCTCGCCCAAGCGCCCATCGGCATACTCTCCAGTTCTTAAATAGACCTTATGACCGCCGACCACGGCCTTCTGCGTGTAGCCCTTGCGGCGATCGGGCAAACGCTCGCGGTCGGCCCGCGCCCGGATGCGCTCGACCACCCGCTCGACGATCCGCTCCGCGACGACTGTGGCCCGCTGCACTTGCGGCTGGTCTGAAGCGACCGCGGCGAGCACTTCCTCCTGCTCGTCTTCTTCATCGGCGAGCAGCTGAGCGTTGAGCGGCTGCGACAGCTTGGACCCATCGCGATAGAGCGCATTGGCCTTGAGCGCGAGCCGCCAGGAGAGGAGGTAAGCCTCCTTGCAGTCCTCCACGGTGGCATCGTTCGGCATATTGATGGTCTTGGAGATCGCCCCCGAAATGAAGGGCTGAGCCGCGGCCATCATGCGGATATGGCTCTCCACCGAAAGAAAGCGTTGGCCTTTGCGCCCGCACGGCGAGGCGCAATCGAACACCGGCAGATGCTCGGGGTTCAGGCCCGGCGCGCCTTCCAGGGTCATCGCCCCGCAGGCATATTCGTTGGCGGCTTCGATGTCGCGCTTGTCAAAACCGATCTCCGCCAAAAGGTCGAAATCGGGCTGGTCGATTCGCTCGGGCGACAGACCGAGCGTGCCGGTCAGAAAATCTTCCCCGAGCGTCCACCGGTTGAACACGAACTTGATGTCGAAGGCCGAGGCCACGGCCTTCTCGACCGCGGCAATCTTCTCCGGCGTGAACCCCTTGGCGGCGAGCGCGTCGTGGTTGATGCCCGGTGCGCCCTTCAGCGTGCCGCGTCCCACCGCATATTCGACGATGTGGGTGATCGCGTCCTCAGCGTAGCCGAGCCGCTTCAGCGCCTCCGGCACCATGCGGTTGATGATCTTGAAGTAGCCGCCGCCGGCGAGCTTCTTGAACTTGACCAGGGCGAAATCGGGTTCGATCCCGGTCGTATCGCAATCCATGACCAAGCCAATGGTCCCGGTCGGCGCGATCACGGTCGCCTGCGCATTGCGGTAGCCATGCTCGCGGCCGAGCTCGATCGCCTTCTCCCAGGCCTGGATGGCATGAGAGAGCAGTCTCGGATCGGGGCAGGAGGCATGGTCGAGCGGCACCGGTGCGGTGGCGAGATCCTCATAGCCTGCCGTTTGACCGGCCGCGGCCCGGGCATGATTGCGCATGACCCTGAGCATGGCCGCCCGATTGGCCGCATAGCCGGGGAAGGGCCCAAGCTCGCGCGCCATCTCGGCGCTCGTGGCATAGGCGACGCCGGTCATGATAGCGCTCAGCGCGCCGCACAAGGCGCGGCCTTCCGGCGAATCGTAGGGAATGCCGGATACCATGAGCAGGCCGCCGATATTGGCGTAGCCGAGGCCGAGCGTGCGGTACTCGTAAGAGAGCTGGGCAATCCGTTGCGACGGGAATTGCGCCATGGTCACGGCGATCTCGAGCACGACCGTCCATAGTCTGATCGCATGCTCGTAACCCGCAATGTCGAAACTGCCGTCTGCGCCGCGGAAGCCCATCAGGTTGAGCGAGGCAAGATTGCAGGCCGTGTCGTCGAGAAACATGTACTCGGAGCAGGGATTGGACGCCCTGATCGGCCCGGCCTCGGGGCAGGTGTGCCAGTCATTGATGGTAGAGTGGAACTGGATGCCGGGATCGGCGCAGGCCCAGGCGGCGTAGCCGATCTGCTCGAACAGCTCTCGCGCCTGCACCGTCTTGGCCACGCCGCCGGTCTTGCGGAAGGTCAGGTTCCACGTGCCGTCGGCCTCGACCGCGCGCAAAAAGTCGTCAGTGACCCGCACCGAATTGTTGGAATTCTGTCCCGATACGGTGCGGTAGGCCTCCGAATCCCAATCCGTGTCGTAGGTCGGAAACTGGATCGAGGTGTACCCCTGGCGGGCGAATTGGATCACGCGGCGGACTGCGTTATCGGGGACCTTGGCCTTGCGGGCTGCCCTGACCTCGCGCTTCAAAGCCGGATTGCGCTTGGGGTCGAAGCAGTCGTCGCCGTCGCCCTCGCAATTGACGCAGGCCTTGAGGATCGCATTGAGCCGCTCGGACAGGACTTTCGAGCCGGTGACGAGCGCCGCCACCTTATGCTCCTCGCTGACCTTCCAATTGATGTACTCCTCGATATCGGGGTGGTCGATATCGACCACCACCATCTTGGCCGCCCGGCGGGTGGTGCCGCCCGACTTGATGGCGCCGGCTGCCCGGTCGCCGATCTTGAGAAAGCTCATCAGGCCAGAGGACCTGCCGCCGCCCGAGAGCGGTTCCTTCTCTCCTCTTAAGCGGGAGAAGTTGGTGCCGGTGCCTGAGCCATATTTGAACAGCCGCGCCTCGCGGACCCAGAGATCCATGATCCCGCCCTCGTTGACGAGATCGTCCTCGATCGACTGGATGAAGCAGGCATGCGGCTGGGGCCGCTCATAGGCCGAGGTCGAGGCTTTAACCTCGCCGCTGGCCAGATCGACATAATAATGACCCTGGCTCGGGCCATCGATGCCATAGGCCCAAAACAGGCCGGTATTGAACCATTGCGGGCTGTTGGGCGCTCCCATCTGCATGGCGAGCATGTAGCGGAGCTCGTCGTAGAAGGCCTCAGCGTCCTGCTCTGACGAAAAATAGCCGCCCTTCCAGCCCCAATAGGCCCAGGTGCCTGCGAGCCGGTCGAACACCTGACGCGCGTCGGTCTCGCTGCCATAGCGCTCGGACTCTGGCAGCCCGGCGAGGGCCTCCTCGTCGGGGACCGACCGCCACAGCCAGGACGGCACCGAATTCTCTTCGACGCGCTTGGCCTTTGCCGGCACGCCCGCCTTGCGGAAGTATTTTTGCGCCAGGATATCGGCCGCGACCTGGCTCCAATGGGCGGGAACGTCAAATCGCGACAGCGAGAAGACCACCGAGCCGTCGGGATTACGGATCTCGCTCGCGCTCTCCCGGAACGGGATCGCGTCATAAGGCGACTTGCCTGGCTCGGTGAAACGTCTCTCAATCCGCATCTTGGTCGCACCCCCCTTTGGTTTTTCGCGCTCAGCCCCACCCAGGCGCGCAACAGCCGAAGCTGGAGCGATTCGTCATGACCATCAATATATATGCAATAACTTCCTATCATACCACTAAAGGCTGTGGGTGAGCCTGGGAGCAGGGTGTGGAAGCCGGGGGGATACCCGGTGGAGCCATCCGGGTGGGCCGGCGCCCAGAAGGGGGTATTTGACGCCATTTTCGCTGGGATCCGTCCGCAATCAGGCCTTGCCTGGACAGGTCCATCCCCTTGAGGCCATAGTCCCGGCGCTGAGATGAGGCATCGAACCCCAAGATGAGATTTTTCAAGGAGCTTTTTACCTGGTGGACCGGTAACACCATCGGCACGCGCCTTTACACTTGGCGAAAAGGAGAGCGCGTGGGCGAGGACGGGCTCGGCAATATCTATTACCGCGAGCGCGGCGGAAAGCGCCGCTGGGTGATTTACCGCTCTCTTGCCGAGGCGTCGCAGATTCCGCCTGAGTGGCACGCTTGGCTGCATCACACCGTCGAGGTGCCGCCGACCGAGGAGAGCTACAGCCCGCGGCCATGGGAGCAAGCGCATCGTCCCAACCTCACGGGGACCTACGAGGCTTACCGGCCGCCCGGCTCGACACTGCGCGCTAGGACAGTGAAACCTCCACTGGATTACGAGCCGTGGCAGCCGAATTGACGGAACCGGCCGTGCTCGACACCACCCCGCCCACATCGGTGCAACAATGGTCGGCGTCGGACTATGCCAAGAACGGCCGCTTCGTGCAGGAGCTTGCCGGTCCTGTGTTCAGCATGCTGGCGGCCAAGCCCGGCGAGCGCATCCTCGATCTCGGCTGCGGCGATGGCACGTTGACGGCTGAGATCAAGGCGCTCGGCGCCAATGTCCTCGGTGTCGATCTGAGTAACGATCTGTTGGCGGCGGCGCGCAAGAAAGGACTCGATGTCCGTAAGGCCGATGGTCACGCCTTGGACTTCGTGTCCGAGTTCGATGCGGTCTTTTCCAATGCGGCGCTGCATTGGATGCGAAATCCCAAATTAGTAATCGCTTGTGTCGCGCGCGCCCTTCGTCCGCGCGGCCGTTTCGTGGGCGAGCTTGGCGGCCATGGCAATGTCGCGGCGATCGCCACCGCGATGCGCGCCATCGGCGCACGCCGCCACGTCGACCCCGCCGTGATCGCGCCCTGGTTCTTTCCGACGGAGGAAGAGTATCGCCGCCTTCTAACCGAGGGCGGATTCACCGTCAAAGAGATCGCGCTCGCGCCGCGCCCAACGCTGCTCAAGACCGGCATGGAGGGCTGGCTCAGGACCTTCGGCAGGTCGTTCTTCGATCAATTCCCCGAGCCCGAGCGGAGCGAGGTGGTGAGCGAGGTTACTGACTTGTTGCGACCGTCACTCTGCGACACGCAAGGGCAATGGACCGCCGACCACATCCGACTTCGATTCAGTGCCGAGCGTGATGCTTGATGGGTTCCGCCACACCAATGCCCCAATCTTGGCAGAGGCGTTCGATGCCGGGGAACGATGAGAACGAAACGGTTTGGTTGTCCAAACGGGCCACTAGAGGGGCAGCCGACAGATCCGTCCGGACGATGCGGGGCATGGCAGAACGAACAAGACGAAAGGCCGCACGCTTGATCGGCAGCCGATTCACTCTCTTAGGGCTTGCACTCGCGCTTGCGGCGAGCCCGGCCTATGCCGAGGTCATTAGGAATGAGATCGCGGTGTTCGCCGCTCTCGACAAGGTAACGGGGCGCATCAACCATTTGGAGATCCCGATGAACCAGACGGTCGAGTTCGGCGCGCTCAAAGTGACGCCGCGGGTGTGCGATACCCGTCCGCCGACCGAGCCACCCCGCACCACATCCTTTGTCGAAGTGGACGAGACCACGCTCACGGGCGAGGTGCATCGTATCTTCACCGGCTGGATGTTCGCCGAAAGCCCCGGCCTTCACGCCGTCGAGCACCCGGTGTTCGACGTGTGGCTGACCAACTGCAAGACCGTCTCGGCGCCCGCACCTTCCGGTAACGCCGAAAATGCGGCTGCCCCGGGGGCCGCCCCTGAGGCCGCGCCCGAGCCCGGGCCCGCCGCCGCCGAGGCGCCGGCTGACGCGCCGCCGCCGGCGGAAGCCGCTCCCGAACCGCTTCCCTGGGCCGTGCCACCGCCCCCTAACGCGGCCTCCAGTAATCCCTGAAATTCGTCGCGGCTGACCTCGACGGCGCCGAACCGCGCGAGGTGACCGGTGACGAATTGCGTGTCGAGCAAGCTAAATCCGCCATAGATCAAGCGTGCGACGAGATAGACCAGCGCGATTTTGCTCGCGTCGCGCGCTCTGGAGAACATGCTCTCGCCGAAGAAGGCGCGGCCGAGATGCACACCATAAAGGCCGCCGATCAGCCTACCGTCCTGCCAGACCTCGATCGTGTGGCAATGTCCGAGCGCAAACAGCTCGCGGTAAAGGCTCCTGATACGGCCGTTGATCCAGGTTGAGCGCCGGCCTAGGCGGGGCGCCGCGCAGCCGTCGATAACGGCCTCGAAATTCCGATCGACCCTGACATCGAAACCGCCATTGCGGATGGTGCGGACCAGCCGCCGCGGAACATGCATCCCGTCGAGCGGAAGAATGCCGCGCCGCTCCGGCTCGATCCAATAAAGGGCATTGTCCTCCGCGCTCTCGGCCATGGGGAAAATCCCGCAGGCGTAGGCTTTGAGAAGCACCTGAGGCGTAATCTCGATGGTGACATCATCGATCGAAGTCATGAGCCCTTTGCTCGCTTGCCGGACTTGGCGAGGTAGTTCTCCAGCCAATGAATATCGTAATTGCCGTCGACAATGTCAGGCTGGGAAATGAGCGAAATGAACAAGGGGATGGTCGTCTCGATACCGTCGACCACGAACTCCCCCAGCGCCCGCTTGAGCCGCATCAGGCATTCGTTGCGGGTGCGGGCATGGACGATCAGCTTGCCGATCAGGCTGTCATAATAGGGCGGGATGATGTAGCCGGCATAGACGCCGGAATCGACTCTGACACCCAGTCCGCCCGGCGGATGAAAATGTGTGATCGTGCCTGGCGACGGCCTGAAGGTCTCGGGGTTCTCCGCGTTGATGCGGCACTCAATGGCATGGCCATTGAAACGAATGTCGTCCTGGGTCAGTGTCAGCGGCGCGCCGGCCGCGATCCTGATTTGCTCGATGACAAGATCGAGCCCGGTAATCATCTCGGTGATTGTGTGCTCGACCTGGAGACGCGTGTTCATCTCGATAAAATAGAACTCGCCGTCCTCGTATAAGAATTCGACGGTGCCGACGCCGCGATAGTGCAACGCTTGCATCGCCTTGGCGACGGTTTCGCCAATTCGCACGCGCTCGCTCTCGTTGAGCGCGGGCGAGGGAGCTTCCTCCCAGAGCTTCTGATGGCGGCGTTGCAACGAGCAGTCGCGTTCGCCGAGATGGATCGCGTGGCCCTGGCCGTCGGCCAAGACTTGAACTTCGATGTGGCGGGGGTGGTTGAGATATTTTTCGAGATAGACCGTGTCGTCGCCAAAGGCAGCCTTCGCTTCGTTGCGCGCAGTCGCAAGAGCCGGTTCGAGCTCATTGTCGAACAGGGCCAGCTTCATGCCCCGCCCGCCGCCGCCGGCCGCGGCCTTCACCAGAACCGGATAGCCGATCTCGCGCGCCGCCTTGGCTGCGTCGTTGAAATTCTTGACTGGGCCGGAGCCGGGCACGACCGGAATGCCGATCTTCTGCGCCGTCGCTTTGGCCTCGATCTTGTCTCCCATCAGCCGGATGTGCTCCGCGGTAGGCCCAATGAAGGCAATGTTGTGCTCTTCGAGGATCTCGGCGAAGCGGCCGTTTTCGGCGAGGAAGCCGTAGCCCGGGTGCACCGCATCGGCACCGGTGATTTCGCAGGCCGCCACGATCGCGGGAATATTGAGATAGCTGTCCTTAGCCGGGGGCGCGCCGATGCAGACGCTCTCATCGGCAAGGCGCACATGCATGGCGTCAGCGTCCGCGGTCGAGTGCACCGCCACGGTGGCGATGCCGAGCTCCTTGCAGGCCCGTTGAACGCGAAGCGCGATCTCTCCCCGGTTGGCGATCAGGATCTTGTCGAACATCGCGACGCGGTTAGGTTTGCTCGATCACCACCAGCGGCTCGCCGTATTCGACCGGCTGGCCGTCCTCGACCAGAATGGCAATGACGGTGCCCGCGCGGGGGGAGGGGATCTGGTTCATGGTTTTCATGGCTTCGACAATAAGGATCGTTTGTCCCGCTTCCACCTTCGCCCCGATCTCGACAAAGGGCGTGGCGCCGGGTTCGGGCGCGCGATAGGCGGTGCCGACCATCGGCGACGTCACGGTACCCGGATGAACGATGTATTCCTCGGCTTGACCCGAGGCTCTTTTCGTCGATCGGGCGCCAGCCGGGCGGGTGCTCTCGCGCTGTTCGGACTGCGGCAGATCGGTGGTGAGCGTGGTCGTGAGGTTCACCCCGCGTGCCACCCTGATCCGGCGCCCCTCGTGTTCAACCTCGATCTCAGTGAGCCCGGTCTCCTCTAGGAGAGCCGCAAGCTCACGGATCAGACCTTGGTCGAACTTGCCCCCTTTCTCGGTCATAGGTGGCGTCCTCTTTCTTCTGCCGTCACTTGGGCTTGCCGGCCGTAAGCGCAGCCGCCAGGGCTTCGATGGCGAATTCATAGCCAAGTCCCCCGAAGCCGCAGATTACGCCTTTGACGGCCCTGGAAAGATAGGAATGGTGACGAAACGGTTCGCGGGTGAAAATATTCGACAGATGGACCTCGACCGATGGCACCGGGCAGGCGAGCATGGCATCGAGCAGGGCGATCGAGGTGTGGGTGAAGGCACCGGCATTGACGATCAACCCATCCGCTTCGGTTCTTGCTTCCTGGACCCATGCCACCAACTCACCTTCGTGATTGCTCTGGCGAAAGACCACAGAAAATCCTAAGGCCGCCGCCTTCCGCTCGCATCTGACGCGCAGATCCTCGAGCGTTTCCCGGCCGTAGACCTCAGGCTCCCGGGTCCCAAGCAGATTAAGATTGGGACCATTCAACACATAAATCGGCTTGGCCATGGCGGCTAGGACACGCCTGTAAGGACGGGGCGCACGCGAGTTCCCATGCGTTGCCCCGGGCCGGGGCGATTGGCCCCATTTACCAGCTTTTCAGCCATTCGGCAAAATGAGTGCGTGGGTCCTGGCCGGTTCGGTGCCGCTCTGAGACGCCTTAACAGGTCGCCGCGCAACCCTTCTCGCGGATCTCGGTGACCCTTTCGACCAGTTGATCGTAGAGGTCGTCAGGCGCGCCGGGCAACATGATGTCGCCGATGAGGTAGAGCGGGGTTCCTTGCAGGCCGAGCTTCTGGGCGAGCTCCCTGGTTTCTTCCAGGCTCTGTTCGACCGAGGGGTCTTCCATGTCCTTTTCAAGCTGCGGAATATCGAGACCGAGCTCGTTGGCAACCCGCAGAGCCTTGTCCTTGTCGACCTTGCCCTGTGCTGCGAACAGCTTCTGATGCATCTCGAAATATTTTCCCTGCTTTCCGGCGGCAAGAGCGACCTTAGCCGCTCCCTCCGATTCCTCGCCGAAAATGGGCAGCTCCTTGAACACGACGCGCACCTTGTCGTCGTCTTCGATGAGCTTAACGACGTCAGGCATTGCCCGGCGGCAGTAACCGCAATTGTAGTCGAAGAACTCGACCACGGTTACATCTCCATCGGGATTGCCTGCGCTATAGGCCAGCGGCGAGCGGAAGATGGCGTCGGAATTGTCGCTGATGACTTCTTTCTGGTGCTCTGCTTGCTTGACCTGCTGACGCTCTTCGAGCTCGGTGGTCATCTCAACCAGGATCTCGGGATTTTCGGTCAGATGCTTGCGGACGACGTCGACGATCGCCTTCTCATCCAGCGTCGCGGCCGGTCCATTGACGGGTTCCGGTGCGGTGCGCAGGACGACGGCCAGGGTGGCCGCCGCCACGAGCGCGGCCACGATTGCAGCCACGAGCGCGGTGGCGAGGCCTGTCTTGAGGGTCATGTTGGGATCTCCGGGGGTTTGGTCAGTTGGGTTTCGGGACTTCGAAAGCCAGAATATCGTCGGCCTTGAGCCAATTCGGCGTGCCGTCGACGAAACCGTCTCTGGCCCGCTTGGCCTGCTGCTTAGCCCGTTTCAACTGACCTTCATAGAAATAGGCTTCGGCCGATGCAAGGGAGGCCCTCGCCATGAATTGCTTCTTGGCACCGGCGGCTTGCGCCTCCTCAGCTTTGCGGGCGTAGGCCATAGCGAGCTGACGATAGCCCATTGCCGAGTTGTCTTCGCGCACAAGTGCCGCGCGGAGATTGGTGATGGCCTCGTCGACCAACTTTTTATCGTTGGTGCCGAGCAGGGCCTGACCCAGCATCACCTGGATCAGCGGTTCTTTGCCGCTAAGCCTCACCGCCTCGCGAAGCGGCGGAACAGCGGCAACCGGATCTCCACTTTCGAACAGAAACTGGCCTTTGAGCTCGTAGAAATAGGGCCAATCAGGTTTGGCGGCAATCAATGCATCAATCAGCGGCGCGGCAGCCTGCATCCCGGATTTGCGGTAGGTGGCGATGGCTCTGGCGTAGAACGCCGGCAGTGTTTGATCGGTCTCCGGATAGCGGGTGAACACGACATCCGGGTCGACGAGAAAGCCGAACATCTTCGCCTTCATCAAGTCGTGCCGGAACTGTAGCCCGGAGGGATCGACATTGTTGTAGTAAGGGCTCTTCGTCACAAGCTCCCTGAGCTGCACGATGCGCTGCTGCGGCAATGGGTGGGATTGCATATACGGATTGATGCCCTGGATACCGACCAACTTGCTGCCCATGAACTCGAAGGTCTCGATCATGCCGCGACCGGATTGTTTGGTGGCATTGAGGAAGGTCACCGCGGCTTGGTCAGCCGAGGATTCTTCGTTCTGCCGGTAGGCGAGCAGGCTGCGCAATGCCATGTTCTGTCCGCCCGTAGCCATGCCCATGCCGGCCTGTCCGATGCCCGGCGCGCCGACAAAAGCACCTCCAACCATCGCGGCGAGGCCGAGCAGCTGCATCATAATCGCCGCAGATTTTGCCCGCGAGACCTGGGTACGAAGCCGGGAGAGATGCCCGCCGGTGATATGTCCTGTCTCGTGAGCGATGACGCCGATCACCTGGTTAGGCGTCTTGGACATCATCAACGTGCCGGAATGCATGAACATGTTGTGCCCGTCGACGACGAAGGCGTTGAAGTTAGGGTCGTTGACGAGATGAATGCGAATTGATTGAGACCCGAGTCCGGCCGCGTTGAAGATCGGTGTGGCGTAAATGCGAATCAAAGATTCGGTCTCGGCGTCGCGTATCAGGCCTTGGGCCTCGGCAGTGGTTGAGGCGATCTGAGCGGCGGCGAGCCCGCCAATCAGAATTGCACGCAGCCGCCGCCGGTGAGGGGCTGATCGGGGTCGGACTTGAGCCACAACAGACATGATTTGGCTTGTTCGGTTTGGCTTCACGAGCGCCGCGGCGGAGGCGGCCCATTCTCGCGCTCAGCGCTGATGCACTGACAAGCCGCCTCAGACATCTCTCGACCAATAATTTGCTTCATCGAATACGGCGACACCGTGACGCTTGCCAATCGACCGGCAAGCGGCGGCGTATCTGTCGCCGCCGGGCTATTCCTTCTCTCAGCGCTGCCACCACCCACGGCGGCGCGGCGCCTCCTCTGGTCCTTGACTTTCGGCATGGGCCTCGCTGGAGGGACCTGCCTCGACCGTAGAGACGGTGTCGACCGCGGGAACGGTTTCCAAGACAGGCTCGGCCTCGTGACGCCGGTTGGCGCCGTTTTGCAGAACATCCCCGTCGGCCGGAGCGGCTCTCTCGCCGTCGGCGTCGATGCCGCCCTCGGCCTGTAACGCCTCGTCAGACGTCCGGCGGGACCGTTGACCGGCGCGGCCGCGACGTCCTCCCCGCCGTCCTCTCCGGCGCGGTCCTTTTCGGTTTTGCGTATCGCCGGCCTCTTTCGTTTCGGCGCCGTTGGCGTCTTCGGCGGAAGTGGATTCAATCTTCTCATCCGCCTCTTCGGCGGCGTCCAGAGAGCTTGCGGACTCCTGTCGCGGCGTCTCGCCGGATTCGGGACGACGGCGGCGGCGGCGGCGCTTCGACCGAGATTTTGCCAGCTCGGCTTCGGCCTCGTCGGCCGCCGCAGGCAGCTCCTGGTGATGGGCCCAATCCATATGCACCGCGGCCGAGCCGTCGGCGATTTCGCCTTCCGCCGCGCGGTCGATCACGAATTGGGAGACATGCATGTTCTCATCGGCGACGACCATGATGGGAATCTGATAGCGCTGCTGGATGTCGTTCAGGTGAGCGCGCTTTTGATTGAGGATGTAGAGAGCCACCTCAACCGCGGTGGTGGCGACCAGCGGCATCACGCCATCGGTGATGAGCCGGTCTTCGATCGAGCGCAGAATGTCGAGCGAAACCGACTCGACAGACCGCACCATGCCAGTCCCCTGACACATCGGGCAGGGCGTCGTTGAGCCTTCGAGCATGCCCGTCCGCAAACGCTGCCGTGACATTTCGAGCAAACCGAAATGGCTGATGCGGCCGACCTGGATGCGGGCGCGGTCGTGACGCAACGATTCCTTCAGGCGCCGCTCCACCAGCCGATTGTTGCGGCGCTCGTCCATGTCGATGAAGTCGATCACGATCAATCCGGCGAGGTCGCGCAACCTGAGCTGCCGAGCGATCTCTTCGGCAGCCTCGAGATTGGTCTTAAGTGCGGTGTCCTCGATATTATGCTCACGGGTCGCCTTGCCCGAGTTGACGTCGATCGACACCAGCGCTTCGGTCTGGTTGATGACAATATAGCCGCCCGATTTCAGCACCACATGCGGCGAAAACATCGCGGCAAGCTGACGTTCGACCTGGTAACCGATGAAGACGGGCTCCGGCTCCTTGTAGGGCTTCACGTTCTTGGCGTGGCTCGGCATAAGCATGCGCATGAAGTCCTTGGCCTCGCGATAGGCATCGTCGCCGGCAACCAGCACTTCGTCGATGTCCTTGTTGTAGAGGTCGCGGATCGATCGTTTGATCAGACTCCCCTCCTCGTAGACCAGCGCAGGAGCCGTCGATTTCAGGGTCAGTTCCCGGACGTTCTCCCACAGCCGCAAGAGATAGTCGTAGTCGCGCTTGATCTCGGTCTTGGTGCGCTGAGCGCCGGCGGTTCGGATGATCAGCCCCATGCCTTCCGGCACCTCGATTTCGCCGGCGATTTCACGCAGACGCTTACGGTCGGCTGGATTGGTGATCTTCCGCGAGATGCCGCCGCCACGCGCCGTATTGGGCATGAGCACCGTGTAGCGGCCCGCGAGCGAGAGATAAGTGGTGAGGGCCGCGCCCTTCGTACCGCGTTCCTCCTTGACCACCTGCACCAAGATGATCTGGCGGCGCCGGATCACTTCTTGGATCTTGTAGGGGCGTCCGCGCCGGCGCCTTGCGCGCTCCGGCACCTCTTCAAGGACGTCCTCAGACCCAACCGATTCGACCGTTTCACCCGCAGTGTCGCCGTTGCTTTCCGATGCAATGCGCTGGCCGACGATCTCGCCCGGATCAGGGTCGTCTTCCGCATCGTCGGGCGCGCGCGAGGAGACGCGCTCCTCGGTTTCGCCCTCGGGCGGCTCTGCCTGTTCCGAGATCTCATGAACGAGGTCGCTCGTTTCCATGGCGACCGGACGATCGTCACGCGGCGTCGTATCGATTTCGTCTTCGTCGTCGTGCTCGAACTTGGCCACACCCACCACAGCCGACTCGGTCGCGTTCGGCTTCTCAGTGTCGTTGCGTGCTTGCTCTTGACCGCGCCCGCGCCCGCGCCGTCCACGCCGGCGCCGCCCGGCCGCAGCCTCATCCTCTGCGGCCTCTTCCGCCGAGGCGCGGCTTTGCTCGGCAGCCTCTTCCTCCAGCAATGCCTGGCGGTCGGCTACCGGGATTTGGTAGTAATCAGGATGTATTTCTGTAAAGGCTAAGAAACCGTGGCGATTTCCACCATAGTCGACGAAAGCCGCCTGTAATGAGGGCTCAACTCGTGTGACCTTAGCAAGATAAATATTGCCTCTGAGTTGTTTCTTACTCGCCGATTCGTAATCAAATTCCTCTACGCGATTGCCCTTTACTACGACGACCCGAGTTTCCTCGGGATGCGCCGCATCGATTAGCATTTTGCTTGCCATGTTGTGTTATCTCCGCCGCGCTGGTCTCAGAGGACGGAATTGAGATCCGCCGACCCGGCTTGGGGTCCGAGCCCAGTGCGCGCCAAAAACCAATAGACCATGATTCGCTGCGACGCCCCGTTGCCGCCCCTGCTTCAAGGCTTGGGGGCGCGGCCATCGCTGGCCGACCGGCGACCGGCAGAAACTGTAAAGCCTCATTATTTCCGAGACTTATCGAATCGCACCGATTTTGCATCGCAGTCCTCGTCGCCGCGTTTCAGGCGCGGCTTGAGAAATTCTCTTTCGACGGCTTCGTTCGTAAGCCGTCCTTTCTGCGTCCTGGCCGTTCGAATAAGGCCCGACGCGGGAAACAATTCCGCCTGTATCGCCGTTTGGCGTCCAGGGTCTGGCCCGCAAAGGGGCCTGACCCTTATTACGGGCTTGGCGGGAGACTTGGCAAGTGTCGTGGTGGCGGACCTGCAAAAAGTGGCCACAACAGTCGCTTAACGACTGCGTGGTTAATGTTTGGCGGAAAGAGCGCCTATTTTGACGCACCATCTGCGCTTCCGCCCTGGTCCGCCCAGGCGGTCGGGACGGGGCGGCTCAGGGTAACGGGGACCAATGCGAATCAGACGTGCTTTGCTTTCGGCTGTGCCGGTGATGGCTCTCGCCGCCGGACTCGTGCCGGGACTGATCGAGGCTGAGGCACTCGCAGCCGGAAGCAAATCCAAGCCGGCGGTTGCCAAGGATGCGCGCGTTGCCGGCGACCGGGAACGAACGCGTTTCATCGCCGATCTTTCGAAGAAGGTCGATGTTCATGTCTTCGCGCTCGGCAATCCTTACCGCGTCATCGTCGATGCGCCCGACGTCAATTTCCAAATGCCCGATGGGATCGGCAAGGAGAAGCGGGGTCTCGTCACCGCCTACCGTTTTGGACTATTCGCACCGGGAAAAGCGCGCATCGTCATCGATGTGAGCGGGCCGTTTGTCATTGACAAAGCGTTCGTGCTCGAGCCGCGTGACGATCAGCCTGCGCGCCTCGTGGTTGACCTGGTGCCGACCGACGAGAAAACGTTCCTCGCCAAGCTCAAGGAATCAAGCCCGCGAGCCGAGGTCACGACGACGGCCGCTCTTCCGGCGCCACCATCGAGGCCTCCCGATGCCAAACCCGTAGTGGTGTTGGATCCGGGCCATGGCGGTATCGATCCCGGAACCAGCAGCACATCCGGCATGACCGAAAAAGAGGTCGTGTTGACGTTCGCACGCGTGCTCAAGTCCAAGCTCGACGCGACCGGACGCTATGAAGTCCATCTAACCCGCGAAGACGATACGTTTCTCCCGCTGCGTGAGCGCGTGGCATTCGCCCAGAAGAAGGCGGCCAGCCTGTTTCTGTCGATCCATGCCGATTATTTCCCCCAAGACATCGACAAAACGACCGGTGCGACCGTTTACACCCTGTCGGAAAGGGCCTCGGACGAAGAGGCCAGGGCACTCGCCGCAAAAGAGAATTTCTCCGATGCGCTTGCTGGAGTTGAACTGCCGAGCGATTCCGATGAAGTCCTGGCTAACATCCTCATTGATCTGGCCCAGCGCGAGACTCAGAACCGCTCGGTGGTGTTTGCCCGGTCGATCGTCGGTGAACTGGGAGCGCGCCGCGGGGCGTTGCATACGAGGAAGCTGAAATCGGCCGGATTTCGCGTGCTGAAAGCGCCCGACGTGCCCTCGGTGCTGCTCGAGCTCGGGTTTTTAAGCAATCCCGACGACGAAAAACTCCTGACGTCCGAGGACTGGCGCAAGCGCACCGCCGAAGCGGTGATAAAATCGATTGATACCTATTTCGCCAAGCGCGTGGCCCGGAGCCCGTATTGACGGCTGCGGCGAAAGCCTTCAAAAACCGATAATTTCCCAAGACGACAGCGTTTTGTTGCCATAATCTTCGCTAGGGTTGCTTCGCAGACCCCAGCACTTCTTAAACGGGTTCGGGACGGGTTCGAGCATGGACATTACCGCTCCAGTCAAGCCGCCGGAGCGTGGGCGGCGCCGCAAACGCCGCGGCGGATTCTTTCTGCGCTTTCTGGGGTTCATCTTCGCCGCAGGGATGATCGTCTTTATCGTCGTGGCCGGCGCCGCAGCCTTCGTGTTGTGGAAGGTGTCGAACGAACTCCCGGATTACGAAGTGCTCGCGAATTACGAGCCGCCGGTGATGACGCGTGCGCACGCCAACAACGGTCAGCTCATTTCCGAGTTCTCGCGCCAGCGGCGCATCTACGTGCCGATCACCGCGATCCCGGCCTGCGTTATCGACGCCTTTATCTCGGCCGAGGATAAGAATTTCTATCAGCATGGCGGTCTCGATGTGCAGGGCATCATTCGGGCGGTCGTGACCAATTTGAGCAATGCGCAATCGGGCAGGCGCTCGGTCGGTGCCTCGACGATCACCCAACAGGTGGCCAAGAATTTCCTTCTGACCAGGGACCAGACCATCGAGCGTAAGCTCAAGGAGGCGATCCTTGCCATTCGCATCGAGCGTGCCTTCACCAAGGAGCAGATCCTTGAGCTCTATCTCAACGAAATCTATCTCGGTGTCGGCGCCTATGGCGTAGCGGCCGCGGCACAGTCCTATTGGGACAAAGCCTTGAACGAGCTGACGCTTGCCGACTGCGCCTATCTCGCCACCCTTCCGAAAGCGCCCAGCAACTACGATCCATTCAGACATCCCGACCGGGCCATCGCACGGCGCAACTGGGTGATCGACCGGATCGTCGAGAACGGGTTTGCCACCGCGGACGAAGGGGAAACTGCCAAGGCTCAAGGTTTGAATGTGATCAAGCGCGAGTCAGGTCCGAAGATTTATGCCTCGGAATATTTTGCTGAAGAAGTGCGACGCGCGATTCTCGATCGCTTCGGCGAAGACAAGCTTTACGGCGGCGGACTGTCAGTTCGCACGACACTCGATCCGCGCCTGCAACGGATCGCCCGCAAAGCCTTGGTCGACGGGCTCACGGGCTACGATCGCACGCATGACGGCTGGCGCGGGGCCGAGCAGCAGATCGATCTCCAAGGAGATTGGGGTAAGACGCTGGCCGATATCAAATCGTTGGGCGATATCGAACCCTGGCGGCTCGCCGTCGTGCTCGAAGCGTCGAAGACCGAGGCTAAGATTGGCTTGCGTCCGGGGCGCGACACTGCCGGCAAGCTGGTGGCAGAGCGCGAGACCGGAATCATCCCATTCGAAGAGGTGAAGTGGACGCGCAAGGGTTCGGTGAACGCGGCCCTCAAGCCGGGCGACGTCATCTATGTCGCACCGCGCGTGACAAAAAAGAAGGGGAAAGAGGGCGAGCCTGAAATGGTGGAGGCCGTTGAAGGGCAATGGTCGCTCCAGCAAGTTCCGAAAGTCAGCGGCGCGCTGACGGCCATGGACCCGCACACCGGCCGCGTACTGGCCATCATGGGCGGCTTCAGCTTTTCCCAGAGCCAATTCGACCGTGCGACCCAAGCCCTGCGGCAGCCCGGCTCCTCATTTAAGCCGATCATCTACACGACGGCGCTCGACAATGGCTACACGCCCTCGAGCATCATCGTCGACGGCGCAATTTGCGTCAGTCAGGGTAAGGGGATGCCGCAATGGTGCCCGAAGAACTACTCGGGCGGCGGTGCGGGTCCTTCGACCTTGCGCTTCGGAATCGAGAAGTCGCGCAATCTCATGACGGTGCGCCTTGCACGCGACATGGGCATGCCGATTATTGCCGAATATGCGCGCCGCTTCGGTGTGTACGACAACTTGATGCCGGCGCTGTCTATGTCTCTCGGCGCCGGCGAAACGACGCTGCTGCGCATGGTCACCGCCTATTCCATGATCGCCAATGGCGGCAAGCAGGTGGAAGCCACATTCATAGACCGCGTCCAGGATCGCTATGGCCGGACCATTTGGAGCCATGATACGCGCGATTGCGCCAATTGCGACGCGCGTGAATGGAACAATCAGACCGAGCCGGAGCTCGTCGATGATCGCAAGCAGATCGTTGATCCCATGTCCGCGTTCCAGATGGTCGGCATCCAGGAAGGAGTCGTCCAACGCGGCACGGCCACGCGGCTCAAGGCGCTGAACCGGCCGCTCGCGGGCAAGACCGGCACCACCAACGACTATAAGGATGCCTGGTTCATCGGCTATACGCCGGATCTCGTTGTGGGCGCCTATGTCGGTTACGACCAGCCGAAGAACATGGGCCGGAGCGCAACCGGTGGCGGGCTCGCCGCGCCGATCGTCAAGGACTTCCTCGAGGAAGCCCTGAAGGATGTGCCTCCTGTGCCGTTCCGGGCGCCGCCGGGGATCGTGCTGGTCCGCGTCAATCACAAGACGGGCCAGCCCGCGAGGTCCGGCGCGACGATCGTGGAGGCCTTCAAACCCAGCCAGGTGCCTGCCGGGGCTGTGGTTGACGTTGTCGAAGAGGGTGCCGAAACGGTTGGTGACGGCTTTGGACCGCCGCCTCCGCCGCCACCGCCCTTGGGCGCGGCGCCTGGCAATGATCGTGCTTTGACATCGGGTACCGGCGGCCTCTACTAGGTCCTATATTGGTGTCATCACCGGCTGCGGAGACTCCCTCCCGCCGCCCATTCATCCATTCAGATCCGTTTGAGGAAGCAATGCGCGCCGAAACCGAATCGGTCGTCAACGACATCAAAGAGTCCCTGTCCCTGCTCAGGAGGCATCTTTGACCCCGATCAAGCCAAGCAAAGGCTAGCCGTTCTCGATCGCGAAGCCGAATCCCCGAACTTTTGGCACGATAGTCAACGCGCGCAGGCTCTGATGCGTGAGCGGCAGCGGATCGAGAGTGCGCTCAGCGCCTTCGACACCAGCGTCCGCGAGCTGGATGACCAGATCGCGTTGATCGAACTCGGCGAGGAGGAGGGGGACGAGCACGTTGTCGCCGAAGCGGAGAAGGCGTTGGGCCGGCTCCGGCAGGAGGTCCATACGCGGGAGGTGGAGGCTTTACTCTCCGGGGAGGCCGACCCCAATGACAGCTATATCGAAATCCATGCCGGGGCCGGCGGCACCGAGAGCCAGGATTGGGCGCAGATGCTTGAGCGCATGTATGTGCGCTGGGCCGAAGGCCGCGGCTACAAGGTTGAGGTCATCGGCGAGCATTATGGCGAGGAGGCCGGTATCAAGTCGGCCACGCTGCTGATCAAGGGCGACAATGCCTATGGCTGGCTGAAGACCGAGTCGGGCGTTCACCGGCTGGTGCGCATTTCACCGTTCGACTCTAACGCGCGCCGCCATACGAGTTTTGCTTCAGTGTCGGTCTATCCTGCAATCGACGATACGATCGAAATCGACATCGATGAGAAGGACGTGCGCGTGGATACCTATCGCGCCTCGGGTGCCGGCGGACAGCATGTCAACACCACCGATAGCGCGGTGCGTATCACCCATTTGCCGACCGGGATCGTGGTCCAGTGCCAGAACGAGCGTTCACAGCACAAGAACCGCGCCACGGCCTGGGCGATGCTGCGGGCAAGGCTGTACGAGACCGAGCTGAAGCGCCGCGAAGACGAAGCGCAAGCCGCTGCCGCCGCCAAATCCGATATCGGCTTCGGCCACCAGATTCGGTCCTACGTCCTTCAGCCATACCAATTGGTGAAGGATCTCCGTACTGGGGTGGAAAGCACCAATCCCGCCGCTGTCCTCGACGGCGACATCGATCGCTTTATTGAGGCGGCGCTGGCCGAGCGCATCCATGCCGAGCAGGCGGTCTGACGCGGCGAGCGGCCGGACTGTTATTCGGCCGCGCGGGGTGTGATCGGATTTGCCTCACCGTGCGATTTGCTTTCCGGACCTGAGGCTTTCTCGGGAATGGTCGCGGACTGCGGGTCGCCGGCTCCAGAGGGCTTAGTGTCGGCGAGAGGATCGTCCGATCGCCGCGACTTTCCTTCAAAGTAGGCACCCTGCTCGATGGCGAGGCTCTGATGGTAGATATCGCCCTCGACATGCGCTTGCGCTTGCAAAGTGACGCGCAAACCCCTGATCGAACCCAGCACCTTCCCGCGTACGACGACATCGTCGGCCGTGACGCCGCCGGTGATCTGCGACTTGTCGCCGAGCAAAAGCGAGCTGCAACGGACGTCGCCTTGAATCTCGCCGTCGACCTGGATCTCCCCCTTCGAGGCAACATTGCCGTTGATGGTCAGATCCTCGCCGATGATCGAAGGGGCCGTCCTGCTGGCAGCCTTAGCGGACGGGCTTGGGCTTTTAGCCGGAAAGGGTGCGGACCGCTCGGCGAAAGGCGTCTTCGACTCGCTCAACCTCTCGCTGCCCATCTTGGTGACGCTTTCCCCCGTCTCGGGCTTCTTGGTGAACATAACCGGGTACCTCTCCTTCGCAACTATGACGCAAACGCAAAATCAATTCCCCGAACTTGAAGCTCGCGACCGGCGCGAATCCACGATAAGCCGCTTTAGGGGAATTGCCGCGGAGTTCTGTCAAGGGCTAAACACGCAGCGCCCGCTCCCGCCGGTGACAATATCGCCTCGCCTAGGCGTTGTCATGAGTGTTCTCCCGGGCTGAGACAGGTCCCGCGTCGGGCCGGCTAAGTCCCGGAAACTGCCTTGGTTTAGCCGATTTTACCGACTCTTATGCCATCAACCCTATCTTCGCGTCGGGCACAGGGACGGTCGAGCTTGAAGAGGTTCGGGCTTAATTGGGGGGATGCCGGCACAAAAGCCATGAGCGAGTGGGGCGTCGCTGTCGGGTAGGGGCGAAATCCTCATTGCATGACGGCGTCGCTTGGCTTAGCGCATCGGAACCAAGGCTTCTTGGGTCCGGTCGTGGCGGGGCCTGACGGTCATGAGAGAACAAGGCGCAGGCACTCTCGCAAAGCTCGCCACCGACTGTGGCAGAGCGATTACCGATTTCGCTTCCGAGGCGCGAGCGATCCTCACGGGCGCGTTTATCGAGGTCCGCCGCTGGATATGTGCCAAAACGGGCCGAGGCGGCGACACAGCGAACCAGCCGCTCTCAAATGCTCTCGTCAAGCTGACCAATGAAAGCAGCAAGGTCATCCTTGCTTTGCCCGAGCGAGGCCGGGCTTTGGCCGAACGTGTCCCCGAACCCGTTCAGGTCGAGCTAAAGAAGCTGTCTTCGCGCGGCGCGCATCTTACCCGCGAAATCTTTGCCGGCATTGTCGTGGTTGGGCTGGTCGTCATCGTTTTTGGTTATGGCCGGCTCGCCAATGGCCCGATCTCTCTGAGCGGCCTGGTCCCCAGCATTGAAGATGCGATCAACGGCGAGCTTGCCGATGTCAGCGTGAAGATCGACGACGCGATTTTGCAGAGATCACCCGACGGACCGGGAGTGCTGTTCCGCCTACGAAATATTCGGCTGGTCGACCGGAACGGCGCTGTTTTGGCTCAGGCGCCGCTCGCCGCCATCGGCATGAGCGGGAGCGCCTTGCTGTCGGGGCGGATTGCTCCAGGCAGCGTGGACTTCATTGGACCGCGGCTCTTATTGTCTTATGAGCCGGGACGCGGCCTTTCACTGAGTTTCTCGCACTCCGAGTCCGGGGGTGACGCGGGCCTAGGTTCCGGCATTGCGCCGCAGGAAGAAGCGACGGCGCCGGCTGAGACACCAGACCTTCCGCCCGAAACGGTTATCGCCAAACAGCTGAATGCCCCAGGCGGCGGCCGCGTGCTCGATGTGACACGGACGGTCGCCGATGTTTTCGAGCAAGTACGGAGCGGCAGCTCGTCTTACCTAACTCGATTCGGCGTTAAGAACGCGCTCGTCGTGCTTAATCACAGCGGCACGCAGACCTCGTGGCAAGTACCGGATTTCGCTATCGATCTTGAGCATCGCGGCCGGCGCAGCATTCTCGTCGGCCGGGCCAACATCGCTTCGGCCAAAGGCGATTGGCAACTCGAGATGCGCGCCGCGGAGCAAACCAAGCGGCAAAGCCTGTCAATCAAGGCACTGATCCAAAATCTCGTTCCCTCGGGCATTGCCGGAAATTTCTCCTCGCTCGGTTTGCTCAAAACGCTTGACATGGTGGTGAACGGCGACGCGACGGTCGAATTGTCGAATGCAGGAGAGTTCGTCGCCGGGCAGGCAAAATTCGATCTGGAGACGGGCCAAATCACCCCGCCTTGGGATCCCGATACGCCGTTACGCATCGATCGGGGACGCCTCGTGCTTCGCTATCTGGACTCCGAGGACCTGGTACAACTCAAACCCTCGGTCCTTGCTTGGGGAGAAAGCAAAGCAACGTTCCGCGGCGAATTCCGCCCGTTGCGCGACGACAATGGCAATGTGACGGCGTGGAACTTCACTATTAATGCCGACGATGCGGTGCTCGGGATCGAAGAGTTCGGCCTTGCGCCGATTGCGGTCGATGAATGGCAAGCCACTGGAAGTTTCGTTCCGCAAGGGAAACGCATAAACATCTCCCGTTTCGTGATTCGTGCAGGCAACGCCTCGATTTCGCTTGCCGGTGCTGCGGTCGACGCGGAAGGCGCAGAAGAGGTTCATCTGGCCGGCGAAATAAGCCCTATGCCGGTCGACGTCCTCAAGCGGTTATGGCCGAAATTTCTTGCCGGCAAAGCCCGGGCTTGGGTGTTGGAGCGGGTGAGCGGCGGACAGCTCTTGGGTGGCACGTTTGCCATCAATTTGGGGCCGGCCGAAATCGCAAACATCAAAGCCGGGGGTGAGGT